>VMBT01000424.1_pt1 | contig 27422 bp, 25 predicted proteins | sample 4404301 | NCBI WGS metagenome assembly VMBT01 (sample SAMN12238535, study PRJNA552566) | marine metagenome | isolation source: Coastal seawater | place: USA: coastal Georgia, Sapelo Island | collected 2008-08/2009-08
CCGGTGAAGACGGTTGGTACGCCCACACCATCAACAAAACCTCGGAAGAATCGTTTCATTTTCATTTTGGCTTTGAGATCGATAGCGAAACCTCGGCGAATATCGATGTCCATTACGACCCCCGTGACGTGGATTGGGAAGACAACGGAAAGGTGAGACAAACAAATTACACCAATTATCAATACGATGAAACAACCGTTATCGGAGAATACACTCCGGAAAATCAAACCGTGTGGTTCCAGTTGGACAACGCTTCAGCAGAGGAACACCTGGCCTTCCTCTACATCACCGATTATGAGGCGATGGAGGCATGGGAACTCGAGAACGGATGGGGGGATACTGACGCCATCGCTTCGACCTTGTTCTGCGGTTTGGGCCCCATCGCCTACATCACGGGGCTCATAACCGCCTTTTCCCGAGGCAACAAAGCCTTGGGCTACGGCTTGCTTTGTGCTGTACCGCTGGCGGTGGTCATGGGTCCTGCTTTGGTCATTTTGCTGCTGATCATGTTTGGGTTTTGAGGTGCGACCATGATGCATTCGATGTTCGGCACACCTCCTGAGGCGTATTTTGCGACCCGCTATGCGGTGCTTCGCCAACCGTTGGGCATGCCCGTAGGCAGCGAACGACTTCCTGACGATGCACAAGCGCATCATGCGTGGGTTGAGCATCAAGGCGAGGTGATTGGGGTTGGTCGCGCCCACATCATTCCTTCGAACGCCGACGGCTCAGGGAAGGACCACGACGGCCCGAATGCCGCCCTCATCCCTCCGTTTGGGCCCCTCGCTACGGGGCTCGCTTCACGCCCCGCTTTTCAAATCCGCCAAATGGGCACCGTCTCTGGCCATCGGCGGACAGGTATCGCTGGAAGGATCCTTGAGGCCCTCGAACGGGAAATGGTTCATGTCCACGGAGCGAAAACCGGTTTTCTCCAAGCAAGAGAACCTGCCGTTCCGTTTTACGAGTCGCAGGGGTGGGTCGTGATTGATGAACCCTACGGCATCGCAGAAATCGGCCCTCATCGTTCGATGATGAAGACGTTTTGAACATGAAGAGTATATATTCACTCACTTGACCCATGGGTCAAAGGCAGTTTCCAGACGCCCTGAATCAACGAATGAACAGATTACGGTAAAAACGATGGATTTGCGCCCGAAAAGGGGTTACAAAGATGACGTCAAAACAACGCACAGAAACAAAAGAAACTAAAACATCGGCAGCCCACATATTGAACATGAAAGGTTCACGTTCGGAGTCAAGCACTTCTCGGACCGAAACGGACTTCGACTATTTGTTGGCGAAAAAGTACGGCAAAAAGTCCGAAAACGAGCGAAACCTCTACTTCCACAAACTCTTGGAGGCCTTCCAAACGCTCTCGGTTGAAGCCCCCGAAGTCTTCGACTCAATCGCTCCAGAAATGTTGCAGCGCAGCATTTGGGAGTGGAGAGGCGCCGATCCCTTGCTTTCAAAGAAGTTCAACAACTGGTTGGTCGAGGAATACAAGTGGACCCCGTTCAACGATATTCTACCGGAGAAGCAGCCTGCTCAAGCCTTCCTTGAAGTCCCATCTCTGGACCCTCGACAACTCGAAGCTGCGCACGCGCAACTCATCGAAGAATTCCAATCCAGGTTTTACGGCGACCCTCATCGCTGGGATGCCTCTCGTAGAGATCAATTCATCATCCTCGGTATGCTTGCTGCCGGGGGCGGTTACGGCGTCCGCCAGGGCAAACTCATCCACTCTCTTGGCATGGGCATGGAGCCCGGCGGCGTTCGAGGCTCCAACGCCGTTCGTGCTGCAAAAATAGCCCTTACCCGCATGGCGAAACCGCTCGGCATCCAATTGTTCGCTCCGGCAGCGGGTCACGGATCCGAGCGATTCCATTACTTTGCAGACGAGGAACTTGCCGACATTGTGGCGCGTTATGTTCTCAATCACGAAGCGGCGGTGCTGTTGCCCGTGAACTTGATGGCAACGTATGCGAACTGAGGCTGCCGTTTCGCACATCCCATCGCGCTCTTCATATAGGGTAGGGCTGTTCTCAAGGGCAGAGGGAACGCTGGGTTCCCTATGAACGACCCGTGAAAAACGATGCAACCGGAGGATCTCGTCAACAAGAAAAGCAACGCACTGAGCGACCATGCGCCGAACCAAAGCGTTCGCGAAAGCAGGGTCTTGAACCCAACCGCTCACGTGCCGTGCTTCACCCCCTACGACGAATCAAATCAGCGTGAGCTGCATCGAAATCCCGGATTGACCTGTCTGACCCGTTCAGAAGGACGACCGGAAAGAGAGAACAGCGGGTTCTCTGTGTAAAACAACCAAAAACAAAAGGAAGTGAAAAAACATGAAAACGAAAATGATGAGCGTGCTACTGGCTTTGTTCCTCGCCCTCTCGGCTGTTTCGGCAGTCTCGGGTGACGGTTCCGACCCCCTCGACCCCTCAGACGGCGGCGCCGACTGGGACGGCGATGGTCTAACCAACGCAGAGGAGCAATCCCAAGGCACCAACATGAACAATGCAGACAGCGATGGTGACGGTCTCCCTGATGGATGGGAGGTTGCCAACGGCTTGAACCCCACCAACGGCGGTGACGGAAACGCAGACCCTGACGGCGACGGCTTGACCAACGCCCAAGAGTACGCAAAGGGTACCAACCCAAACAACTCCGACACCGACGGTGACGGCAAGTCCGACGCAACCGACCAGTTCCCCAACGACCCCAACGACGGTGAGTTCTCCGACTCTGACGGTGACGGTATCCCTGACGCTTACGATCCTGACTTTACGGAGTCCGGAGCAGGCGCAGGTAACGGCGGCACTGAAGGCGGTGGCGAATCCGAAGCTGGTGGACAAGGCGAAGGTCAGGGCCAAGGTCAAGGCCAAGGTCAAGGCCAAGGTCAAGGCCAAGGTCAAGGCCAAGGTCAGGGCCAAGGTCAAGGTCAGAACGGTCAAGGTCAAGGTCAAAGCGGCCAAGGCCAAGGCCAAGGCGGCCAACAGGGCCAAGGCCAGAACCAGGGTTCCCAATCCGGTCAAAACGGTCAGCAGGGCAGCGGTCAGCAAGGTGGAGACCAATCCAACCAGCAAGACAACGGCCAAGGCCAGCAGCAAGGTGGTGAACAAAGTGGACAACAGGGAGACCAAGAGTCCCAAGACCAGAATGGTAACAACCAGAACGGTCAGAACCAGCAGCAGCAAGGTCAGACCCAAGACAACAGTCAGGGTCAGCAGGGCCAGCAGTCCGACCAGCAGCAAAGTCAGCAGCTCGACAACCAAGACCAGAACGGCGAGAACGACAACGATGGCGATGGTATTCCAGACGATTTGGATTTTGATGACGACAATGACGGTATCCCCGATAACGTGGATGAATTCCCAGAGGATCACGACAACGACGGCATCAATGACGCTGAGGATGATGACGACGACGGCGACGGTATAGACGACCGCGAGGAAGTCAATGACGGCGACCCTAACTCGGATATCTACGATCACGACAATGATGGAGTACGCGATAACATCGATTTCGACATCGACAACGACGGCATCGACAACTGGAACGACGTTGGGCCAAACGGAGAAGATTACCGTAGGGACCACGACAACGACGGACTAGATGACGGCGTTGACCCAGACGACGATAACGACGACATCCTTGATGTCGACGAAATCGACGGTGCAATCGGTCTCTGGAGATACGACCACGATAACGATGGTCTAACCGACAGAGTAGATACAGATGACGACAATGACGGACTTTCCGACTGGTTCGAGCAGAACGATGGCAACCCATTGACTGGTCAATTCGACCACGACAATGACGGTATTGAAGACCATCTTGATGACGACGATGACGCCGATGGAATCCTCGACGAGGATGAAAGCGACGGCAGCCTACTGTGATACAGTAACGTTGGTCGATTACTGCTCAGGCCCGCGGTCCGTTGATTCGCGGTGACAGGTTCCTCGGGGGCGCTTCAGTCCCCGAGTGAACCGCCCCTTTTTCCAACCTCAGAAGTCGAATAGGGTCGGCTGACTATCGGATTTGAGATGATTAGCAGAAGCCAACCTATCCAAAGCCCTCTGTAGCCTTCCATCAGAGAATCCACACTCTCCTTGCAGGAAGTCTCGTAAATCCTTCTCGACCGCTCGCGAAGCTTTTGGTAATGGATCTGGGTGCACGGGATGGTTTAGGAATAAACCGCGTATTGTTTCGATATTTTCTGGCATCTCAAAACCCTTGACCTCAGAAACCGCTTCCATGGTACCGTGCTCCTTGATTAGTTTCAAACCGGTTTTGGGGCCGATTCCCCTGATTCCAGGATGGAAATCAGTTCCAATCATTATCGCAAGGTCCACCAATTGTTCTCTAGTAATCTCGTGAGTGTCCAGTAACTCTTGCAAAACTACTTTCTCAGCGGTCAACAATCGACCAAATTTTTTGCGTCCATGGCTAGTTAGATTTCGAATCATCACCGGAGAGCCGTATAGTAGAGTGTCCCAATCTTGGCTTGCCACTGCTGCAACCTCTCCATTCGCGCATCGGACAGCACCAGCACCTTCTGCTTCCATTGGTGCTTCTATCCAAACTAAACCAAGGCAATCGAATAGTCGCTTGGTTTCAGCAACCATGTCTCGTGTGTATTCTGCAGTTTGTGGTCCGAGTTTCTTTGCAAGAACCATATCTCCATTCTCAACTGCTGCTTCCCACTTCTCTACTGCCTCAACCTTGCGCTCCTTTCTTCCAGCTAAGGTTTCCATCTTCAGGTCATGCGGGCGGCCATCGAAGATGAACACAGGTTCGATACCATTCCCAAGCATCCAAGTTGCTCGGTCAAGAAATCCCATCAAATGAGCAACAGGCCTTCCATCGAAAGATAGTGGCTTTCCATCTTGACCCACTAGACTCGTGATGAATTGGTAGGCGTTAAGAAAAACATCGACGGCCACACGTTGCCCAGACATTTCACTCAATTCGAGGGGATGAGCGGTCGCTAAGTCTCTCAAATTACAGCCCAGATTCACTCCCCCCTACCGATGCTTAGCCTATCCTGTCCGTCGAGGCATTTAGGGTTGAAGTCGGGGGCGAGAAGGACGGAGGAAGTAAGTTGAGCGGGCTGACCCTTGTTGGAAGCGGCTGGCATCCAGCATTATTCCGTTCAGAGGCTGAAGCATTAGTAGGCCCTGTTGGTTTTGTTCATCCCAGAGTTGTAGTAACTACTTCGACAGATGAGGTAGCCTTCAATCGACTAACTAGGTCAGCATTAGTCGACGAAGTACTCTGCAATGCTGAGCATAGTGAAGTCGTAGAACCAGAGAATATTATCCAGCGAATCGTAGATTGGGCGAAAGAAAATCTTCCAGAAGGAAGTTTTGCAGTCCGAGTCAATGTAATCGGTTCATCCTTAGCAGGTTTTTCTCGTTCAGAAATTGCTCAGAAAGTAGGAGCAGGAGTCTTTGGAGAATTAAATCCGGTAGATTTGGAGACTCCTGAAAATGAAATCATAGTTTTCCTAGCGGGTCCAGAGGATCCACCCAATCACCCTGACCCACAATACCTCTCTCCACCGATGATTATCTGGGGGTTGAAACAGAAAAATTGGCAACGTTCGGGTTGGGGGGGCCGTTCTCCTACGGATCGCCCATTCTTCCAACCTGTCTCGTTAGAACCTAGATTAGCTAGACTGATGATATCACTTGGTCATCGCACAGAGTCAGAGCCGACAACTGTGATCGATCCATTCTGTGGAACGGGTGGAATCGCAATAGAAGCAATGTTAGCTGGATTGAATGTACTTGCAAGCGATCTCGACCCAAAGATGGTGAAAGGTACAGAGGAGAATCTGCAATGGGTTTCAGAGGACCTTTGCAGTAGTTATCCAGCAACATGGGACGTGCAAGAATCCGGTGTAGGACTAACCCCTGATATATGGGGTAAAATAAGTGGAGCAATATTTGCTTTTGATCCGCCATATGGACGGAATGCTTGGAAATCGGATGATGGATACCAACTATTCCTGAAAGCCTGTTCAGCTGCTAGAACTATTGACCATTCAGGCTCTCTATGCACTCTTCTTCCCACAGACCCTGCGATATTGAAAGATAATTCTGATCAACCCATTGACTATTTGGTGATGGGTAAACCTTGGTCAAAGGTAGCCGACGAAATGCTTGATCGTGGTTGGAAAGTTGTATTGATGGCTCCGGTCAAAGTTCACCGCTCATTGGCTCGTCTACTCGTCGTCGCCCACCCGTCGCATTGAAGAAAGGCTGACGCTCGCCTCAGAGCACGGGCGATTGGTGTAGTCTGGATATCATCTGGCGCTTCGGACGCTAGGACATGGGTTCGAATCCTGTATCGCCCACCACAAACATACCATTGATGGAGTGGAATTCGGATTATTCCCTCAAACACTCATTCATATTTACAAGCACACTCAGCATCATATGGAAAAAAGAACGCTTCTAGCATCATTTGCATTCGTATTCCTGTTCGGTGCAATGATTGGGAGTGCTTCAATAGGGACAAAATTTGTCACATTTGTATCCAATGAGGAGACAAAATTCTCCATATCGGTTGATTCTGCTTCAGGTACGAATTACTATACCTTAGTTGAAGTAGACGAAGGTGATAACAACGAGGAGAAACAAATTACATACATCAATCATAATTTCACATTTTCAAGCCTAAATGGCAAATCCGTAACTTGGGATTTCGGAGATGGATACCTAGCTTTAGGAGAAATTGTGTCACATGAATATCAATTCCCCGGTGTATACATGGTTACTGCGACTTCGATTGCGTCTGACAAGATTCAGACTCAAGCTATCACAATTACAGTCGATTTAACTGGAGTTGCCGAAGTTGATAACATGGAATGTGAATGCGCTCCAACTGCCAAAGACACAGTCATTGACCTAATCCCACCAAGTGGGAATTCAAATATTCAAGGATATCTTGTGGTGGAACATGATGGGAGCAGCGAATCATGCTCGCTGAGGAATCCACTCCAAGAATGTCATCTAAGAGTAATAGTCCAGAGGACTGAGGAAGGAAATGTAGTATCTGAGGAAATCATTTTTGACGATACTTTCAGAAGCAATGAACAGATAGTTGATTTCAACATAGACCAACTAATTATACAGCCCGGACAAGGAATCCAAATCCGTTTAGAGACTGATCAACTGAGGGACTGGCATAAACCAAACGTTGAATGGGACATATCTATTATCTGATAATCAACCAAGATAACTGACAATCTGAACTGTAATCATGATGGCTGCCACTACGAGGAACATTGGTCGCAATAATGCGTAACCATACTTCAGAACATAACCAGGTGCAAGATAACCTCCAATCATGTTCGCTAAAGCAAAAGGAATAGCAACCTCGTAATTTACTGATGCCGCTATTGCGAATATTGCATACGATCCGATATTCCCTCCGAAATTTAGAATTCGGGCTGTTGCAGCGGCTCTGTCCATGCCAAATCCAGCGCCTTTGATGTATCCGGCCATCAGCATACTTCCAGTCCCAGGCCCAAGAAATCCTTCGTAGAATCCTATTCCAGTTCCCATACCAACTGTTAACGGAATCACTTTTTCCTCCTGAATCTCCTCTTCCTTGCCAAATTTAGGATTGAATAAAACATGGAAGAATAATGCAATCAGTACAACGATCACAATCGGCAATAGTATATCTGGTTCGACCAGTAAAACAGCGTATGTCCCAATCATTGAAGAAATAATCATTACAATCCAGCCGATAAATGCGGCTTTTCTCGGTACAATATCGCTTTGTAGATATTTTGCGCTTGCGACAGCAGCTGCAGCAGTTGACGAGAATTTGTTAGTTCCAAGTGCAACATGGGGAGGTAGGCCGGCCCACAAAACTGCAGGTAATCGAAGTAAGCCCCCTCCGCCAACAGCACTATCTACAAATCCGGCGAATACTCCAACTAACATCAATAGAAGGAATACCTCGTTGTCCACGAAGCTGTCCGATGCAAGCGGACTATGAGATTTGCACTAGTCAAAACTCGGTTCTTTTGTAGCTCGTCGATTCTTTATCCAACGGAATAAAACCCTTGAGAATACCATCGAGAACATAAGGAATACCAGTGAATACCACCAAGGATTATTCTCACTTGTAGCGATGAAATAGGTCACAATTAGAATACCTATTCCGTAGAATGCCCTAAAAATCGAGTAGGCAATGAATGACTTGACCAGTGGATTTGCAAGAAAGCGTTGCAACCCATTTTGCTGTGACGATCGGCTAATCCTCTCGCCTCCAGTGACTAATTCTATCTCCACCCACATCAATTTCTCTAATTTGCTTCAACCCGGCGGTACTCAATTCATTCTCTGAAAATACAGTTCCCTCGCCACTTAGTTCGACAGGTGATTGGCAAAGGTGAGCTCTGTCGACAAGCCCCTCTGCTAGGAACCTCCTCCAAGTGTTTGGCCCCCCTTCTACCAACAGTGATTGAATTCCTCTATCGCCAAGATAATCTAGAATTCGAGCGATAGTAATTTCTCCTTCACTAGCCGAAAGAATCGCACGTTCAACGTGTTCTGCATCAGTATTCGGCAATTCGAAAGGCTCGGCATGAATTATCAGAGTTGGTGCCTCACCATCGTTCAGTAATTTACAGTCAGAGGGTAATCTGCCACTTGGGTCAATGACAACTCGTGTTGGTGGCTTTCGTGGACCCATGTCTGGACCCCGTACCGTCAAGGAAGGATCATCGCGTACAACGGTATCAACACCAACTAGAATCGCCATGGAATCTGCACGAAGTGCATGAACAATCTCCAATGATTCTGGAGAAGAAAATCGCTGCGCCGGCTCATTAGGATCACAATCAACTCTACCATTTACATCAATTGCAGCCTTCAATAGGACCTCTGGACGCATATTTTCACACCAATGCATGAATTCCCTCATCTGTTGACCACATTCTTCAACCAAGAGTCCAGATTCTACCTCTACATCCGATTTTTCCAGTGCTGAAGCACCATCTCCACGCACTGTTGGGTTCGGGTCATCCGCCCCTATCACGACCCTCTTCACTCCCGCCCAAAGTAGGGCTTCTGTACATGGAGGAGTTCTTCCGAAGTGATTACACGGCTCCAATGTAACATAGGCTGTAGAGCCTTGAGTGGCTACTCCTTTCGCTTCCGCATCTGCAATTGCCATCTGTTCTGCATGTAGGCCGCCTATGTGGTCATGCCAACCCTCGGCGATGATTTTTCCATCCTTGACTAGGACGCAACCAACTAACGGATTCGGCATTACGCGATGCCTTCCACGTTCAGCGATTTCAATCGCTCGTCGCATGAATTGTGCCTCATCGTCCATGCAACTCAGACCTCCCGAATAACCCATTACACTTGACTTCTACATTCGCGAGGATTCAAGTTCAGTTCTGGCCCTCAAGCAACTATGCCTAGGATAGCCTGTATCCTCAATCCAAAGGCCAGAGACGGAATATCATCGAAAAGTTGGCCTGAATTTGAAACTGCACTAACCACTGCAGGTTTTGAAATTGACATACACGAAACTCAGCGAGTTGGTCATGCAATGGAGATAGCCTACGATCTGTTATCCGACGAACACGACATGATTGTAGCAGTAGGTGGCGATGGTACCGTTCACGAGGTAGCCTCTGGATTGCGAGGTAGTAAGAAGACGATGGGCATCTTACCGATAGGAAGTGGTAATGATTTCGCCCGCGCTCTTGGAATTCCACTATTTGATGTTCAAGGCGCGGTAGATTTGCTAACAAATGGTACTGACCATTCGGTTGGAGCGGTTCGTGCCGAGGGCCCTGCTGCAAGCGATTTGCCACAGTACAAGATTCCACCAGCTCATCCATGTAATGGAGAAGCGAATCGAGAAGGGAATCTAGTTCGTTGGTCATTCTTGGAGGTTGATGGAGGAGTTACTAGTTCCGTCAATCGGATGAAAATTGCTGGTAAGTTTAGTTGGATTCGTGGTCAAGCCAAGTATACTGCATTGGGTATTCGTGCGATTCTAGGTTGGAAAACTCAGCCGGCATGGATGCGGGTAAATGGCGGTGAAACCCAAACGGTTCCACTTCAGGGATTGTTTGTACTTAGCCAGTGTGAAACCTTTGGTGGCGGGTTCAAAGTAACACCAGGAGCTCATCCAAAGAGAGATCACGCCTCGTTAATTATCGGCTTAGGATTGTCCAAACTGCAAATGTTAGCCGTCATGGGTCCTCTTGAGAAGGGTGAGCACGTCGGTAAATGGGGGAAGATTACGATGGAAGATTGTACATCTTTCGAAATTGGTGCCGTAGATTCCGAAGGTAATCCTAGCGATATTGACTCTCACGACCCTCCACTATTCATCAACGTCGATGGCGAGGCCTGTTTGACTACTCCTTGTAGCCTTCAGTTCCATAATGACCAGTTAATTGTACGTGGAGCATCAAGAATACCCAACGAATGATTGTGGCGCAGACGGAGAGATTTGAACTCCCGAGTCCAAGGGACACCGGATTTCAAATCCGGCGCAATACCAGGCTATGCGACGTCTGCAGTAGTCACCCGTAGCAGCATCTTTTGATGAATCTATGTGGTGGTCAAAGACCAATCAAAGACCATAATTTCCTGGTCTACACCAGTCTGGTAGGCCGGATGCGGCATCTGGGTGAGTAAGTCCAACGAATAATACCATGATGATGATGAAGAAGGCTGGGAACAATGCTGTCATTGTCAGAATCTTTGAGTCAGCATCTCCGTAAAGGTGCATGAAAATAGCTGCAATCATGATGAATTTTGGAATTGCAATTATTGTCAGAATCCAAAGGGTGACAACTTTCTCTGTAGTCCCACGATCCTCAGCAAATTGGGTCAAATCTAATCCAACAGCAGCAACTTCGATTAATGTAAGAATCATCAATCCGTAGAAATTCATCCAGTAAGGGTCTCGTCCAAATATTTTGTAATGTGCCATATCTAATCACCTCAATAAAGATAGAAGAATGGGAATACTAGTACCCAAATCAAATCCACAAAGTGCCAGTAAAGACCGAAGTACTCAATCGATACTGCATTCTTTGGAGTGTAACCGCCGAGCCATGCCTTGTAGGTCATGTACGTCAAACCAATGATTCCACCAGCGACGTGAGCGCCGTGAGTTCCTGTGGTGACGTAGAATAGAGATGCAGAGACCTGTATGTCTGCTACCATGTGAGCTCCCGTTGCTTCATCAACATAGGAGTGATGTTGGTAGTGGTCGGCATTGATTGTATAGCCTTCATCTACGAGTGAAATGATATCATGTTCATGTAGTCCAATCGCACTAATCTCTGGGACGTAGAATCCGACAAACCATTCAACCATTTTCAGAGTAAGGAACAGAACGGCAAGGAACCATGTTGCTCCAAGATACCTGTAGACTTTCTTTCTTCGTGCTTCCTCGTCTAGGTCTGGCATCTTTGCATAGCGAAGTGCCTGGACAATTGTGAACGATGATATGATCAGAGCAAAGGTGTTGATTGCACCAGGTGCGATATGCCACCAGCTAGATGCGATAAGATGGCTTGCTGGTTCGAAGCATGTCACTACAACACCTTCCTGCCATCCGGTTGGGTTAGTTACAGGGTCAAACATTCCTCTTTCGAATACTGTACCACAATTTTCTATTCCTAGCCTGTACCTCATGTAGGTACTGAACAAAGACGTGAAAACCATCATTTCAGACATAAGGAATACCCAGACTCCGACCTTTCTAATCTGAATTCCACGGAATGGCACCCCTGTTGCTAGTGGCTCGTAGTGTCCGTCAAAGGACAAGTCCTGTCTCCACCAGATGAACAGTGAGAATCCAATCACAAGTAATCCGAGAAGAATCATTGGAATATTTCCAGGGTTATATGTTCCATAGGACCAAGCTTCGGCCATTCCAAAGAGGAATATTGCAACACCCATACTCATGAATAGCGGGGAGTACGAATTGTGTGGAGCGCCGTGTCCCCAGTCATGTGGACCCCATGGTTGAGGTGCATGATGGTCATCGTGGTAATCTCCGCTCAATGGCTCACCTCCTCATGATCTTCAGGAACCATCAACCGATTGAACCACTGTCCTAATCTTCCCGGCTCATGTGCGATGTGCTCGTTTGCATCCTTGAGAACTGGAGGATTGTGCCAATCGAAGGAAGGTGTTGGTGGTGGTGATGATGTCATCCACTCGAATGACCACCCACCCCATGGGTCGGCAGGAGCCTTTTCTCCTCTGACCAAACTAATCAGCATGTTTGCAACCATGATGAAGTTAGAGAAGAAGAATAGGAATGCACTGACCGATATGAATAGATTCCATTCAGCAGCCCATTCTGGTAGATTAGTGAAGTCATCTGTTGTGATGAAGTAGGTGTGGTGCCTTCTTGCCATTCCAACAACACCAAGCTTGTGCATAGGCCAGAAAATTCCGTTGTAGGTTACGAATGCAGTCAAGAAGTGAAGAGTTCCCAATCTTTCGTCAAGCATTCTTCCAGTCATCTTTGGATACCAGTAGTATATCGCTGAGAAGAATCCGAAGACAGTGCCTCCTACCAGTACATAGTGGAAGTGAGCCACGACGAAGTAAGTCTCGTGTAGGTGAGTATCCATTGCGATGGACGGGAAGAACATTCCAGAAATTCCACCAAGCGTGAAGGTAACCAAGAATCCTAGCGCCCACAAAGTGTGCGTGCGATAGACAAGCGAACCTCCGTGCATAGTTTTCAGCCAATTGAAGATCTTGATACCAGTAGGAACAGCGACCAACATAGTTGTCAGCATTGTTACGAATCTTAGCGAAGGTGACATTCCAGAGGTAAACATGTGGTGTCCATAAACGATGAAAGCCACGACTCCAATTCCTGCCATTGCATAGACCATTGAGCGATATCCAAAGATAGAACGCCTTGCGGATGTAGCAAGAACTTCGGAAATAACGCCGAATGCAGGCACAATAACCACGTACACCTCAGGATGTCCGAAGTACCAGAACAAGTGACTCCATAGTAGTGGGTCTCCTCCAGCAGATATGTCATAGAATGCAGTGGAGATAGTTCTGTCAAGATACACTTGAATCAATCCTACACCGAATGCTGGAATTGAAAGGAATAGCATTAGGTTAGCAACCAAAATACTCCATGTGAACAATGGCATCTGCATCCATCCCATTCCTTCTGCGCGCATTACTGCCATTGTGGTAAGGAAGTTAATTCCGGTTAGGGTAGATGATGCTACCAGCATTATCTGTCCTGCAACCCACATTGTGACACCAGTATGTGCACCTTCTGTTACGATGTACGGAGCGTATCCTGTCCATCCGGTATCTGCTCCTTCTCCGGTGAATACACCGGTGAAAATTAGTAATGCTGCGAATGGTTGTAGCCAGAATGATAGCGCATTCAATCTTGGCATAGCAAGGTCAGGAGCACCGATTTGAAGAGGGACCATCCAATTTGCAAAACCATTGATCAAAGGCATTGCCGCAAGGAAAATCATAGTTGTTCCGTGCAATGTAAAGAATGAGTTGTACTGGTCTTGAGAAATGAAGTCATTACCTGGGACAGCCAGTTGAATTCTAATCATCATAGCAAGAATTCCACCGATTCCGAGGAAGAATAGACCTTGAACGAAGTATAGAGTTCCTATCTTCTTGTGGTCTGTACTGGTAAGCCACTCGGTCAACCAAGGTGCTAGATGCTCCCAATCGAATGCATCGGGATTGGTTCTGTAAAATCCATACAGGATTGTGATTGTGAGAAGTATTCCAGAGATGATGATGAGAGTTGCCAATACCTTGTATGGATCGGCTTCTTCCAATCCAGGGCCTAATGATCCTGCAACTTTCAGAGTCAGTTTGTTCCACTGATCTTCGGGACCAGCATTTCCATCTCCGTTAACAGAGTTCACGTGGACTACGAAGTCTACATCTCTGCCATGACTTGGAGCAATCCATTCTACTGTCCATGATGTGTAATCGTTACCGGCTTCGGTATGGGTGACTTCAGAGGGGCCATTGGATTGAACAGTTGCATCTAGTGGAGTAATTTCACCACCAGATGCCCACAGGTTAAATCCTCCAAGATTTGCATTTCCCTCTGCTGATGGGCCACCTGTGAATGAAATTGTAACCTGATAGGTCTCAGACATATTGTATTCTTCTGGAAGGCCATCCAAAGTCACCATGACCGCAGCATTTGGAGCAGCGGCGTGACAGTTACATCCACCAGCACTAATCTGATCGTAATTTACTCCGGTTGGTAGCGAGTTTACTGCCGGTGATACGACCATCGCTATGGAGATTAACAGAAAAGCTACCATACTTCGTGAAATCGTAATATTTCTTCCCATATCTTTCAACCCCCTCAGGCATGGATACTGACGCCCGCCATCATGTAGGCATGGTCGTCTCCACAGTATTCAGTACAAAGTAGAAGGAAGTCCTCTACATCCTCTGCGAGAATCCAAACAGTGGTTGTCTGTCCCGGAAGAACGTCTTCTTTGACTCCCAAGGAGACAAACCAAGGTGCGTGAGTTACGTCTTCAGAAGTCATGTAGGCGAGATATGCATTCCCTGCCTGTAGAGAGAGATGAGGGACGGCTCTTCCGTCTGCCTCAGTAAATCCTGATTCACATAATTCTGCTTCGAGGGTTCCACAATCAAAACTCCAAACCCATTGCTTGGCTGTAATTTCGATGGTGTGATAGCAATCTGCTTTGTATTCTCCTTTCAGATTTGCATCATAGTCGAAGTACAAGTTCGAACCATCGTAATCGGGACTATCGTACACACACTCGTTACCGAAATGCCCATCATTTGGGGAAGACCAAACATTGTCTAGTGGCGCCCAAGAAATGTAAGTTAGGTAAACAATCAAGATAAATGGCACAATAGTCCACGCTAATTCTAATTTTAGATTATCATTTTCAGCAGGAAAAACTCCAACTTCTAGATTGTCAACATTGGGGTTTTCGCCATCTTTTGAGCGATAGAAAAATGAGTGGTGATATAGCCACCCGAAGGTGAACAATGCAACCAAAGCCGACCATGTAAGATACTCGTTCCAGAGGCTATCGTATAGAGGTGTGATGAGACTCATCGTTATCTCCAATCTGACCGCGTGTGAAAGTCCCTCATAAGTGTGAGGTTTGTCATCCCTGAAGAGAGGTCCGACACAGTCGGAAATGACTTCAAAAGAACAACCAACGTGAGCCCATGAAGATAAGTTCTGAATCAGTCGAATATTACTGAGATTTTTGATTTGAAGGTGAGGTTAGATGGGGGCTAGTGATTGGATTCAAGATAAGGGAAAAATGTCCGGCTCCCCCGATCGTGAAGTTCGCTTTAATTTGGCAGCCCGTGCCTTCGCAGAAAGTCAAATCAGAAATCGCAATCCTTCGGATGGAGGGGCAGGTTGTCCAATAGTAGTAGAAGGTAAAAGAGACAGAGAAGCACTCAGGGCTCTAGGTTTTCAAGGACCTATTGAATTGATTAATCGAGGTTGGGATAGATCTAGACTTGTAGCATATTTCTATGATACATACGGAACTCGGAATACAATCGATGGCGGCCCCCCTCTAATGTTGTTGATGGATTGGGACCGTACTGGAGGACAGATACAGAGTTCACTACGAGAGCGACTGAATTCACTCGACGTTCCAATTGATGAAAGTCTCAGAAATGTTCTGTTGAAATCGATGAAACCAGAGGGGAAAACCGTCGAAGCACTAGCACCATTTGCTAATGTTCTGAGGTCGCTAATTGATATTCACCTGGACAGTTTGTGAACTCATTTCGGGAACGAAGTAGGTCCTTCTTTAACGGTATTGAGAACTAAATGAGTAACAGAACGTACAACTCCGTCCATAGATAGTACATTCTTCGATAAGTCATCGAGGTCACTCCGATCCACTGCTCTTGCTATAACCATGGAATCGAATTCTCCGGTTACGTCATAGACTCCATAAACTCGATTATCACGAGCTATTTTCTCTTGAATTTCAATCAATCTGCCTTTCTGAATTCTTAATCCGATAACAACGTTGAGATTCCATCCGACTTTTTCAGAATCCAAAATCACTCGGTAATCCTTGATGACTTCATTATCTTCCAATTTCTTTACTCGATTACTAACGGTGCCCAGCGAAACACCTACCTCTTCTGCTATGCCTCGAAGCGATGTTCTAGCATCTCGTTCGAGAACCTCAATTATCCGGCGGTCGGTGTCGTCGAGCATGAATCTCCCTCAGGAGACTGGCCTGAAAGCATCCGGCTATTGAACATTCAGTTCAAAATAAGCCACTTAATTGAACGTATGTTCATTCTTCTTGATTGACTTTGACTCCTCTCATTAGTCGCAAAACACGTACTTCGGCTTTCCTCATCATTAGACTAACTCGTCCGCCAATCCAAACTGGAATAGTAGTCTCGTCGGACTCATCAACCAACAGAAAATTCCCTCTTGCGGAGATTAGGTTCTGACTCACCTGGCTAGGTTCCGGCTCATCTCCAGAGAGTAATGAATCGATAACTTTCGGCGACACTTCAGTACGTCCTTTGTCGATTATATCGGCGAATTTTTTTGCAGAAGAACCAACAACTCGTTCAAACTCTCCACGACGCAAATGGATTGCTTCAAGCCCGAGATAGGCCACTTTAAGCGGGCGCCAACGTCCACCGGGAATACGGGTTCTTCCACCTCTTCGGCTCCTTTCAGAGGACCAAATTTCGTAAGCTTCGGGTGTTGACCAGAGTACTTTCTTTCCTCGTGTCCAAAGTTCTTTTGGTAATTGTCCCAATTGCTCTTCCAAAATGGTTCTAGTATCCGATGAAATTGGTTTGGGAACGTCCCCGTTATCTACTGGTGCTTCTTCATCCGTCAACTCTCGTTTAACTTGAGGATTAACTTCTGGTTCTGCAGAGGAATCTTTCTCAATTACAGCTAGGAAAAATCCTCCACCATTCGACTCATCATTCCACACTCTCATACATAGTGGCAGAGAGTCAATTATTTCTTTTTCAGGAGGAGAAGAGAAACTGTCTCCCGCCTTCTCGTCCTGAACAATTGAACAATCATCAGAAAGAACATGCCATTGGGTCATTCCTTCAGATCCGGACAATTTTGGAATCAAATCATGGGCTGAAATCAGCTTCAATGAAGGGTCGCTTCTCAGAATCTCGGCAACTACAGCTTCGTTTTCGATTGGATCCAGTGAACAGGTTGAGTAGACAATTCGGCCTCCTGTTTTGATTAGTTTGGTAGCTCGACTTAGAATGTCGATTTGCAGCCTCTGCATTGAACGACCACCACTTGGCTTCCATCGAGACCACACATCGGGATTCTTGCGTGTGGTTCCAGTGCCTGTGCAGGGTGCGTCAACCAATATTCGGTCATATCCAAATTCCGGAACTTTTGGAAAATGACGTGCATCGTGGTTAACGATGATATTGCTTCGAGAACGATGTCTCTGCATATTGGAAACTAGTAGATTTACTCGACCTCTGACAATCTCGTTTGCGACAACGACTCCAGAATCATTCAGATGTTCTGCGATTTGAGAAGTTTTAGACCCTGGACTGGCACACAAGTCGAGAATATATTCTCCTGGTTTTGGATCCAAGGCCAGAACAGGCAGCATTGATACAGCCTCTTGACGAGTTAATCTTCCAGTCTCATGTAAAGCTGCAAGGGCAGATTTGACTTCACCCTCAGCCTTACCGCGAGGAAAAGGCATAGTCCAACCAGAGCCAACTCCGTTGAACCATTCAATAGGCTTACAGCCTAACGATTCCAACCATTCTTCAAGCCATTCTTGGTCTCCTGATAAGGGGTTAACTCGTACTGTTTCGGGGAGTCTTTCATAGGCGTGTGCGAACCATGAATCGGAATTTTCCCGCCAACAACTTACCGCCTTCAATAACAGGCTGGCGCGTGCGGCCTTATCCCAATCGACCTCGTCTCGCACAAGGTCGCGTCAATCATCTTCAACATCAAGCGATTGGCTCTGGCAATCTCACTACCATTGATAATTCTCATTCTTCTCCCAAACAAATTCGTAAACGGTTAAACCTCTAACTATGCGCTCACGACTCACGGCCTGTGCCGTATGGGATGCACATGACAGGACTGAGAAGAAGAATTGCAAGAAGCCCGACCGAACCTAATCGAACGACAAATTCGGAAGCAACTCAAAAGTTAGTTGGCCTTGTTGAACGAGCTAGGGCGAATGGTAGAGAGCAAGGTCCACTAGTACCTGTTGAGGCCTTGATTACAGTAGATCGAGAAGAATGGGTTTGGCAGGTTGTTGACAGAAATGTATTGGAGGTCTTGTCACATAGATTGGTATTCGAATCATCGGCTGGAAAGCGCCGAGAAATTTTGATGACTGCCAGTATCGATGCTGCTATGGATGCGGCCTCAAAAATTGTCGAACTCGATGGCGGATGTGTACTAATTGAGACACTAGATCCTTGATTCCGACTCATTTTCAGCAATTTATTGTAAATTTACTGATTTATTCTGTTTCGCCGTCTTGAAATAGTGCAGGTAGGTGCGACGGCCCGATGGCGAAGGAGAAGAAGGGCAGCGGCATCCAGCAAGCAGCGGGATTAATCCGCTACTTCGACGAGGAGTCAGAGGATGCCATTCAGATTAGTAAAGGAATAGTCTACGCTGCATGTGTTGTCTTCTCTCTAGCAATTTATCTTCAGCACCATGGAGTATGGGCATGGATGGGCGACGTTCTTTCTGGAATTGTCTGATTACTCATCACCCGTTAAATCGACAACTGGTAATTCATCATCTAGTAGATGTGAAGCCTCCACCTCATCTTCCTGTTGGTTCTTGTCCCACCATGTGAGAACTCCCGAACTTATTGCGACTGCCTCTGATGATCTGACTTCGGTAGTAGGGTCTGCTTCTACTAGAGCTTGTGTTGCTCTAGCCAGAGCCCTTTCCACGGCTGGAGCATTGTGATCGTAAAGTGCAGCCCGAGCCTCATCCAAATTTTGTTCAGCTTGATTTAGGATAAGCTCGATATCCTCGCTTCCACGTAGCGCGGATATTTTTTCAGATAGATTCGTAATTTCTTCGTTCATCTCATCTCTTGCGTGATGAATGAGTCCTTCCCAAGCGCTACGATGTTGGGAAATTGTAGCGCTTGTCCTTTTTTCAAATCTCGATATCCATGATGGCTCCCAAGGATTTCTACCCAAGGTGGCAGCGATATCGTGCACAATTCGCGCACGCAGAGCCAATGGTCCTGTGATTTCGATTCGATTGAGAAAACATCTTGCCAGCAATCCAAATCCCCAATATGAATCCGATTTTACAACCATAGAAACATCTCCTGCTGAGGTTGAAAATCTCCACCTCTGTTCATCATAAGCAGGTTTTGATTCGAAAAATGGTGGATCAGCAGGACCTAGGGAGCGGAGAGCAGCCCTAGCAACATCTCCGAGATATACAGTTGAATTGTCCTTAATTCCGGCGGGTCGAAGCCTTCCTTCAATGTCTATTGACATCTGAGGTTGCCCTTCCCTGACCTGAGCCCATAGTATGGTTTTGTTTGGATCGAGGCCGATTGTTCCCTCCTCTATCGACTCGGCCTCGCCATCCATGATGACGGCTGAACTGACTTCGCGTTGAACGTTACGTGCAGACGAGAATGCTCAAGTCCCGTCTGTTTGAACACTGCTACGTGCCACGACGCAAGTACGGACGACTTACCAAAGTCGTAGAACTTCCTCCAAAGGATAACTGTTCGCGATGTCGTGCTGGAAAGTACTGCCCACTTCCAGGTCATTCAGGAAATAATGTTCAAGCGGAACGCGAATGGCAAGGCCCAGAAATTGTTGATAAGCGACAAAATAAGAAAAATCCAGCCAAAAAATGACCGTACTAATCTTGCTGAACAGCAGTTGCTGGAAGTACCAGATATTCGCTTTCCAATTCGTCTTCGACTTCGGAATCAACTTCGAATTCTTCCAATTCCGGTAACCGCTGAGCTCTATGGTAAATCTCTCTAAGCGTTTGATCACTGATTTCTAGATATACTCTGGTCGTTGCGATACTTGCATGCCCCAATAATCTCTGAATCGTAACTAAATCTGCACCTCGCTCAAGCAATCCTGTCGCGAATGTGTGTCGCAATGTGTGAGGGGATAATCGCGCGCGGGGTATTTCAGCCTCATCAGCCAACCTGTCAATTAATTTCTGAATAGATCGAGGATTGATTCTATTTCCTCTGCTAGATATGAAGAGGGCTCTTTCCGAGTCTTCATTTTCCACCATCTTTGCGCGCATAGTTCTGATCGGATTCCAAGCTTCAATTGCTTCGGTAGTCTTCTTAGTAAACAGAACCGTTCGGTCCTTTTCCCCCTTGCCCCCAATTACGAGAGCCGATAGGTCTTCATGGTCAACATCATCGATGTCTAAATTACATAATTCAGAGATTCGCAATCCGGTGTCCAACATTGTGGTAACTATTGGGTGAGCTAGTGGGTCTTCCATTCTAAGCGCCGCTGAACGAACTTTCAGTACCTCTGAACGACCTAATGGTCGAGGCAAAGGTCTTCGGCGCGCTGGTCTTTGTACCCATTCAGGAACATTGTATCCTAGCCATTTGAGAAGATGAGATACAGCCGCTAGTCTGGCGTTTATTGTAGCAGGACGCAACTCTCCTAGGCTGTTTAACCAAGCATCGACACGCCCAGAAGAAGGATCTACTCGCTCATGATAAACCCTTACTGGAATTTCCTGAGCCATCTCCCAAGACACCTCTTCTTCACCTGGTAAGACCGTGGTTGAGAAATCACGAGCTGCTACTGAGTATGCACGAATTGTATGCTTAGATTTCTTTTCAGTGCGTAATTGTCCAGCCCAGCACTCAAACCAAGGAAGGGCTGCCAAACGCATTAATCTGGTAGGTAGAGGAATTACTGGGTTTGAATGACTAATACTAGAGGAAGTTTCGAACCGCCCCTGCATAACCTCTCGGTTAGCAATTCCTCTATCTTCGCCTTCCATATCAAGCTCCCTCGCCTATTTCCGTCGCTAACGACGGGTGCATCCCTGCCCATACGGGCGAACCCAAGCGGGTCTATCCAAACTTGAATGCTTCTGATGCGGACAACCTTACGGCTAGGTTTTCCCAGTAATATGAAAAAAGCCGATTAATGGATTTAATCAGTAATCATTGAGGGTCAATCAGAGGCTGAATTTGACAATTTCGCTTCTTCTTTTTGTTGTCTTTCGAACGCTTCCAGACGGTTATTCAGATGTTCAGCAACCGCCCCAGCGACATTTACTCCAGAAGCGCCCTCGATTCCTTCTAGACCAGGACTTGAGTTGACTTCCAAAACAAGTGGGCCGTTACTCGATTCCAAGAGGTCGACACCTGCAATATCCATACCGAGAATATTTGCTGCTGAGAGCGCTACTGAAACGAACTCTTCACTCAATTGAACTCTCTCTACACTTCCTCCAAGATGGAAGTTGGAACGGAATTCGCTTCCTGATGCTCGTCTTCGCATTGCTGCGGCGACCTTTCCACCAACAACGAGAACTCTGATGTCTTTACCATGAGACTCCTCAATATATGTCTGGACTAATGGTTTCATTCCTCTCTCTAACATTTGGCTTACGAGTTGTCTAACTTGAGGGTAGTTTCTAGCGAGGAATACACCGGAACCCTGAGTTCCTTCGGTTGCTTTGACCACACAAGGCACTCCGCCAACTCGAGCTAATGCACTGTCTACGTCTGTTGTAGAAGCGACATGGGCTGTTACAGGGATAGGTATTCCAGCGTCCGCCATCAGTTGGCTTGCTAGGAGTTTGTCACGACTCTGTTCAATAGACCGTGAATGATTGAGAACAATTACTCCCATTTGCTCGAATTGACGAACTATTGCCACCCCTCGTCGAGTAATTGAGAATCCAATTCGAGGAATTACTGCCTCACATTCGATAGGCCAACCTTTGTGGAAAATCCGACCTCCTTTCTCATCAACGACTACGGTAAGCGATAGTGGATCGATGATTCGAACCGCCCATCCTGCCTTCTGGGCTTCTTCTGAAAGACGACGGGTTGAGTACAACCTCGGACCGCGCGAAAGAATGACCAGACGTGGGTACATGAATTCGGGCCCACCACAAGTCCTTTTTGATTCTGACGGATTTATTCATGGAAGAGAATATACTCATTTCTCCTTTCTATTGTAAAAAATTTCTCAAAATCAACCCCTTTGGCGATATCGTTGAAAGATGTGGAATAGCGCTACGCAAAGCAGAACGCCGAAGGGGTTGAAAGCCCCAGCGCACGACTCCCTAGCGTTAGATGGACAGGAGGGATGGGTCTGGACCGTGATTCACTATCTACAATGAAGGTTTCAGAACTACGCAGTTTGTGTAAGGAAAAGGGCCTACTCATCTCCGGTAAGAAGGAGGAGTTAATCGCTCGTTTACTTGGAGAGAAGGCACCTGCAAGTACATCTGAAAACAAAGTGACCTCGTCTAGCTCAGAACAAGACAAGGACGATGCAATTGATCGTCTTCTGTCTCGTATTGAATCCGGAGGTGCAGGAGAACCTCTGGAAGAAGTAGTTGAATCTACTCCCACACCTGCAGAAGTCATCGAAGCTGAAGTAATTGAAGCAGATATCGTACAGGTTGAAACTGAACCACATCTCGATGAAGATGCTGATTTATTTCTAGAGAGCGATGAAGAAGAAATAACTCCCGTAACGAAACAACCAGAGTTAATCCTCGACGAAGAGGAAGTAGATGCTTGGTCAGGAGGCGTCATTGCCGATGAGACTGAGCCAACCTTGCTTGCTAGTGAAATCGATTCAGATACGGAAGAAGCCTCGATTACGATTACTATACCTAGCTTATCTTCAATTCAATTCTCTCCGAAAGTTATCGCAGCAGTTGCCATTTCTGCACTTATTCTTGGAGCGATAGCATTCACCTTCTTTATGCAACAGGATTCCTCTTTCCAAGCACGAACTCTTCACTATGGAGATAGTATGCAATTTGACATATTGAGTTCCAGCATAGATGTTGAGGGTGACGACATGGTGGCGATTTTCCGGGATGCTGCTTCTGGCCCCCTCGATGATGCTTGTGGAGAACTCTCTGCAAACATAGTCTCGGGAGTTGGAAGCATTAGTATTCGAAATGGCGATCCTGCTAATATCATTCATCCCTCAGACAAGCAATATAGCGGCGCAGTCAATGCCTTGGATGCATTTGGGAGGACGCATTTGACTGCTGAGAAAGTTATCAACCATGAGATGAATATCGACTTGAGTGGTAAGACTTGGCGAGATGAAGGAGAATGTGGAACTGTAGGTTGGATTCTGGATGACAACAATTTGGATATGACTACTAGAGCTTGGACCGATATTGGAGACAAACAATTGATTAGAACGGGTACAGATTTGACGATTCTGAATTCTGAAAATCAGGCCACAAACCTCGAAGCGACAACCTTTGGATTAGAATCTATTTCAGGTCTAGGAGTGGTTTCGTCCTACGTCTTCCTACCTCTCACACCCCTAGATTTGTACGAATTCTTTGGAGATGAATCTTTGGCTTCAGGTGCAAAATCTGAAGCAGGCTCAGAGTGGTCTTGGTCGGTGGATAAAGAAATCAATGACAATGACCATGGTTTGGTGTATCCAATTTCTATGTCTCATCCGGAATTTGATGATTGTAATGGTCACATTAGAATCGATATGTTAGTCAAAAGCAATGTTCCGTGGCCGGTGGAACAGACTGCAAATATAGTAATTGATAAGAGTCAGAAATCAAGTGACTGCGGCTTGATTGAAACATCGCTTTCCGACGCCGCAATCCCAGATGGAAGAATTTCAATTTCATTCAAGATGAGAGCTATGAAAGGTGGAATTAACCAAGGTTCCAATGCAATTGACTGGTTGGCGGATTACACCAGCAAACCAGGGCCTGGTGAAGATCGACCTGGCACTAGTGCCCAGAGGTCTTGGGGTGCTGCTATGCCAGATGAAAGCACCATTAGGTCATGGGACCTTGAGTCAGCCTTGGAATGCACTCTTGCAAATTATTCCACAAGCGGTGTTGCTACAGCCATAGAACAAGGTGGATACGTTTGGAGCGCATCAACTAATGTTCTCAACTCAAACATTCGATGGAATATGTCATGGGTAACTGAAGATGAGAGAGCCGGTTGGACGGTTGTTGAGGAAGACAACGGTGGTTGTTCTCTAATTGATGATGATAACATGGACGATGGAACTGTTCAATGGAATCGAAATGCTATACCTGAGACATTAACCATGAATTCATTGGAGTCCAGATTGCTTTCATCTTCTAGATATCCCGGATTGAACACTCACATCAATGACGGAACTGGAGGATGGGATGATGGAGTAGAATATGGTTACAGATTATCAGTAACACAAGATAATGAAATCTTAGACCTCATTCCAATTAATTTGGGAGAAGGCGCAGTTAGTGTCAACGTACAGAAATCTTGGACAGATGGCAATAACAGAAATCACGATGTGGTTTGTGTGATGGATGCTGAGAATGCAAGACTACTCGGATGGTATCACTTTTGGGCACCATCTAACTGATCCGGCATCGCCAATTCAGTCTACTAAAGCCATCTGAATTGTTAGTCAGTGTCGGCACATTGAACAGCCTTCCGAGCGCCGAAGGCGCTCGTATGTCCGTCGATAGAGAGGTGGAAGGTCTGCCTGAGGCAGGTTCAGCACCGCTGATTATCGATGCTGAATTTACTGAGGTCGAAGACAAGGGTCTGCCGACTTTAGATTCCGTAGATGAAATTAGTACAGCGAGGGCAAGAACTCCCCTTGAGTTGCCAAAATCAGAACCTACTCCAGAGGGTAGGGCTAGAGTTGTTACCATCATCAATCAGAAAGGAGGAGTCGGAAAAACCACGAGTGTAATCAACATCGCTGCGCAATTGGCCTTACGTGGACATAAGGTATTGGTTGTCGATGCAGATTCACAGGGCAATTGCGCAACAGGACTTGGAGTAAACAAGAGTCGAGTCAAAACTACCACTCGAGACCTAATTCTCAATCCAGAAAGTGCAGTAGAGAGCCGCCATGCGACCGCTGTTGATGGCGTTCACATAATCGTGGGAGATCGTTCTCTCGTTGGCCTGGAACAAGAGATGCTGAGACAACTTGGTAGAGAGCGAAGATTGACCGAAGCTCTAGCTCCACTATTACCGCATTATGATGTTGTAATCATTGATACACCTCCATCATTGGGAATAGTGACAATCAATGCACTGGTAGCAAGTGATGGAATAATAATTCCAGTACAGACGGAATATTTTGCCCTTGAGGGATTAGCCATGTTGGCGGGTACAATTAGAGAGGTAAGAGGACTTCTAAATCCTAGATTAGGAGTTGATGGAGTGATGCTAACTATGCATGCTCCAACTACACTTAATCAACAGGTTGCGAGCGAAGTCAAAGAGGCATTCCCAGAATTACTAATCGAGCCAGCAATCCGGCGCAATATCAAGTTGGCAGAAGCGCCCAGCCACGGCATACCAATCCATCTTCATGATCCAAACAGCAACGGCGGTCAGGACTACCAACAAGTAACTAGTGTGCTAGAATCACGTTGGGGGCTCTGAGTTTGTCGGAACCAGTTGATACACCTCGTGTTGCCGTGCTGTGGATGATTTTTGGGAGTCTTTGTTTTGGCAGCATGAATGCCTTGGTAAAGTACACAAGTGGGCTGGATGGCGTCGATGTTTGGATGGTCATCTTAATTCGTTCAGCCGTCATAGCATTCGCAGTTGTTGCCTTCGCATTAAGTCGAGGAATTTCATTGAAAATTAATGACCCAAAGACGATGTTCAAACGTTGCGCGGTCGGCCTAACAGCGATGATTCTGTATTTTTCCTCATTAGCAAAAATCCCTCTTGGTCAAGCCGTTACCTTGCAATACACCGCTCCTTTGTTTGTAGCATTACTCTCTGGTAGAATAATTGCTGAGAAGGTACAGCCTTCCGTAATCGCCCTCGTAATTACTGCATTTACCGGGATCGTAATGATAGTTTCACCCAATTTAGATTCAGTTGAGCCGTATGCTTTGCTTGCACTTGGCTCAGGTTTCTTTGCTGCTTTAGCATACATCTATGTCAGAGAATTGAGAAATACAGATTCTGCCACCTCAGTTGTATTTTGGTTCGCAGTTTTTTCAGTCGCAGGCTCAACTATTCAGGCGGCTCCAGATTTGTTTAGTCTTGACCTCCATACCCTTGCTGCATTGGTAGGTGTAGGTATCGGGGCAGGTGGGGGGCAAGTAGGGATAACTATGGCTTATCACAAAGCAAACGCAGCTTGGGTAAGTGCCTTTTCTTATGCTACTGTACTTATCGCCACAATGTATGGCTTCTTTTTGTTCGATGAGGCGCTCAGTACTGCTGATTGGGCTGGTGGAGTGCTGATTGTTGGTTCGGGAATAGCTTTGGTTTTCCTAGCCCCGCCAGGTCAAGATTTAGACAAGTCGAGTGAACACTAAGTGTAGTGGCTCTTCCACGGTGTTGATGGAAATCACAGTAATTTGGGTAGTTTTCTTTGGTCTCGGGGCCGTCTTAGGTTATCCGATAATGGTTTATTCAAAGAATCGAGGCCTGATTCCTTGGGTTCTGATTCCGCTAATTGGTTCTCAATTCCATTATTCATAGTATACCCTCACCCGATTATTCTCGGGCTATATCTGCCACTAGCTACTTACCTGCTATACATTGGTCAGATGGTGATTCGTAATCCGAGTGCAATCAATGAATTCTGGAGCAATTTCCCTAAAGAATGAGTAAATTGATTCTATATCAGGGTTTAATTTGAATATAATTCAACAAACAGTTCAAAAAACCCCAACTGCACGATTCACACATGTTGGATGATAAACCCTACACTGAAAAAGATTTGAGAGGGCTTGACTCACAACTAATTTTTGTCCCTACTCAAGATTCTTTCATTATGAAAATGGTCAATGCAATGAGATATTTCTTCGGACGCTCGAGTGGAACTTTTTCCGAGCACTTTTCTGCTCATCAACATAAAGATAACTTTCCATTCAAGGGATTTGTGTTCTATGGTCCACCGGGTTCAGGAAAGACTGAAGCTGTCATAGAAGCAGGGCGCAGACTGTTTGTTGAACTTGGTGGTGAAGATATAGATGTTAGAGTATTTCACATCAGTCCTAGCGATATTAATCACGGCTTAGTCGGAGAAATTGATAAAAGAATGAGACATGTGGTTATTGAGGCACATAAGGCCAATGCTAGTACTAGGACAATATTACTAGGCGAGGAGATAGACACGGTGATTTTAGGACGGGAGGACAAGTGATCG
>VMBT01000425.1_pt1 | contig 27340 bp, 29 predicted proteins | sample 4404301 | NCBI WGS metagenome assembly VMBT01 (sample SAMN12238535, study PRJNA552566) | marine metagenome | isolation source: Coastal seawater | place: USA: coastal Georgia, Sapelo Island | collected 2008-08/2009-08
CTAAATTGAATTTCTCAGCTAGAAATTGACAAAGCGCTTGAACACCATATCTTTCGGTGGCGTGATGTCCAGCCGACATGAATGAAACTCCTGACTCTTTAGCCATAGCCGGAATTTGTTCTGAAATTTCTCCGGTTATGAATAAATCAACATCCAAATTAATTGCATCTTGAAAATATTTTTGAGCTCCGCCTGTGCACCATGCAACTCTTCCAATGCTGGACTTTAAGTCTCCAAATACCTGAGGAGATCGACACAACTTTTTCTCAACTATTAATGCAAATTCACCTAGAGAAGTGTCATTAATTTCGCCAGTCCAAATTAATGAGTCCTTAACAGGCATAGGATTTTTAATCCGCAGAATGCTTGCCAATTGTGAGTTATTACCGAGTTCTTTGTGATCATCCAAAGGCAGGTGATAAGCAAAGAGATTCATACCTGCTTCCAATATCTTTTTTACTCTTTGTGTTTGATAACCGGTAATTGTCATCGACTCATTTTTCCAAAAAATTCCATGGTGGACAAAGATTGCATCTGCCTCTTTTTCAATTGCTGTATCAATCAGATCTTGGTTTGCAGAGACTCCTGAGATAATTTTTTTGACTTGTTGCCTTCCCTCAATTTGAAGTCCATTAGGGCAATAATCATCAAATTGAGAAACATTTAAAGTTTCATTACAGAAATCAATTAATAGATCTCTATTCACCATAATATTGATCTAGAGCCCTCATAAAGGCATCATTCTCATTCTCATACCCGATAGTTACCCGCAAAAAATTATCTAGATTTTTTGCATTTGAAAGATTCTTGATGAGGATATTATTGTCAATCAAAAATTGAAAAAGATGATTTGCATCTGCAACTTTTAAAAGTAAAAAGTTGGCATCAGAAGGGTAAACATCAACCTCACTCCGATTTAGAAGATATTGATAAACCCTCTCTCTTTCTTTAATAATTTCTTTGGCTTTTTCCAGAAGATATTCCTTCTTCTCAAGAAGGAAGGTTGCGGCACTCTGGGTTAAGGAGTTAATATTGTAGGGTAATCGAATCTTATTAAACTCCTCAATAAGCTCACTCGCACCTATCATTAGACCTAGCCTTGCACCAGCAAAACCAATTTTTGAAACAGTCCTAAGAAGAAGAATATTTTCATAATTGCTTAAATCATCCAAAAAGCTGTCTCTGGAATACGCGTAATAAGCCTCATCAATAACCACCAATGCGTCAGTTGATTCAATGATTGCTTTTATTTTATTTTTATCAAATAAATTGCCAGTGGGATTATTTGGATATGCAATAAAGATTAATTTAGGCTGTGTTTCTTTTATGAGCTGAAGAGTATTTTCTAAATCAATATCAAAGTCAATCAAAGGGGAATCAATATAATTGAGCCTCGAAAACTTCGCAATCATTTCGTACATTACAAAACTTGGGCTAAAAGACAGAATTGTGTCGCCCTCATTACAAGCAAGGGCAATTAATTGAATCAACTCATCTGACCCATTACCTAGAAGAACCCCATGATTTTCATCAATGTTCATTAAGCTTCTGAGTGATTTAATGACCTCTCTTGCAGAGGGCTCAGGATAACGATTGATATCTACCTTACTAAGGTGCTGAAGAAATTCTTTTTCAAAATCCTGATTGGGAGAAAAAGGACTTTCCATGGCATCTAACTTCAAACATTCGATGGGTTCAGGAACATGATAAGCATTCAGTGATTGAATGTCTTTTCTGATCCAGTTCTTAGCAAAGCTCATTTATATATCAAATTCTGTTTGGATGAAATTGCATTTTACCGACCTTTTCTGCATTCAATAAGGTTTGATAGGTGTAATCGAGTGCAGCCCCACATGCTCTTATAATGTCTTTTTCTTCAAGAATGAAACAAGCAATTGCGCTCGCAAGGGTACACCCTGAGCCATGATAAATATTTGGAAGTTTCTCGAAATGAAATTCTTTAAGCAGTCTTTCTCCATTGAAGAGTTGATGCGTTAATCTATCTTCGGTTTCAACTGAGGAAGTAATTAATGTGTATTTAGAACAGAAATTTTTCAAACCATCGCTAATCTTATCGGATCTTGTAAGTTTTAGAAATTCTTCTCTGTTGGGAGTGGCAATCGTTGCTTTTGGAATCAATTCATCAAGATATATGGAGCTAAAATTTTCATTTATGAACACATTACCTGAGCTAGATTTCAATATAGGGTCAACAACAATAGGAATATTCTTATGCTGATCTAAAAAGTCAGAAAGATATTCCATAATAGTTTTATCAGCAAGTAGGCCTAATTTAATTCCATCAAACTTAATATCGTCCATCAAGCTTTTTAACTGAGAATCAATAATCTTTATATCCACTGGGGAAGATAAACTGACAGTTTGTGTATTCTGAGAAGTTAAGGTTGTAATAATTGGAAGAGCTCTGAAATTCAGAGAATGAATAGTTTCAATATCTGCAGAAATACCAGCACCTCCAGATGGATCTAGACCAGATATTACAAGAATATTTTTTCGATTTGGCAAACTTAATTTCTTTCTTGCGAAATTAAAAAGTCAATAATTTTAAATACCCTATCGGATCCACCTGCAGTGGTAGTATCAACTAAATATTTTCCATTTACAATGAATGCAGGCACGCCAGTGATGTCGTACTTGACTGTATTGATTTGGGACTTATTTAATTTAATTTTCAGAGTGAAGGATTTAAAAATACTTTCAGCTTTTTTCTTGTCCACTCCATTAGATACCAACCAGTCTACAAAATCATCATTATCTTCCAGGATAGTTTTGTGGACGTGGATTGCATCAAATAATTTTTCATGAAGTCTTTCAACTTCGCCAAGCTCTTCCAAAATGTAGAAAAAAATTGCGCCATTCACCCATCTCTCGGAAAAAACTGCAGGCTGTCTAATAAACTGAACATCACTGGGTTTAGTTTTTAGCCATGATTGAACTTTTGGTTCTATATTGAAACAATGAGGACAGTAGTACCAGAACAACTCCCTCACTTCTATATTGTCATTTGAGACAGTAGGTACAGGTTTTTTTAATTCTAAATAATCAATTCCCTCTGAATATTCCGCAAAGATTGAAGTTGCAAAGAAAACTAAGAAAAATGCGATGTTTTTAAATTGCTTCATGATTGTATTTAACCAAACAAATTACTGAAAGTATACTTCTTAATTTCGGGTTTATTTTCATTCTGGAATTGACCCCACATCAGGTCATAAGTTTCTCCACTAATTGGATGTTTACCTTTTGGGAAAATTTCAGCCAATGGGGCCAAGACAAACGAAAATTTTAAAATATCATCTCTAGGAATATTTAGCTCAGTATTTATTTCATTGTTATAAAGTATGAGGTCTAAGTCAATAGACCTTGAAGAGAACTTCTTTTCTACTCTCTTTCTACCAAGATTGATTTCAATACTTCTTAGCAAATCCACGGTATCTTCAATATCAAGATCTGTTTCAGCATTAGCTCCTATATTGAAAAAATTGTCTCCCTCAAATCCATAGGGAGGTGTCTCATAAACAGAGGAATACTTTATGTTTTTAAAATTTTCATTTAATAAGGAAATAGCTCCTTTGATATTCTCATCCCGGTTCTGATTGGAGCCGATATTAATATGAATTTGCGCCATGTCTACTTGGATCTTTCTATGATAACTCCAACACCTGAAGCACCCGAGACAGCCTCCCCTTTATTTAGCGTAAGTTTGACCCATTCAACCTCAAATTCATTGAGGACAATTTCAGTAATCTTTTCAGCTAGCGTTTCGACCAACTGAAATTCACTGTCTTTTACAAACTGAATTAATCTCTTGGCAACTGATTTGTAGTCTAGCGTTTGGTCAATATGATCAGTTAAGCTTGCTGCTTTAATATCTGCAGCCATTTCAAGATCAAGAGTAACGTCTTGCCTGATCTCTCTTTCCCAGTCATAAATTCCAATCACTGTATCGATTTTTAGTCCTTGTATAAATACTTTATCCATGATTAAATGTCGAAAAAATTATCAAATTATATGTTAACTGCGCTAATCCTAATCGCCTATCTGGTAGGTTCAATTAATTCAGCAATTATCCTGTCTAAAGTTCTCAAGTTACCTGACCCTAGAACTCAAGGTTCAAAAAATCCCGGTGCGACCAATATGCTTAGAATAGGAGGAAAGAAGATTGCTGCTTTTGTTTTATTAATTGATGTATGGAAAGGATTGAGTCCAATTTTATTGGCATACTCTTACACATCTTCATCTCTTGAACTTTCCATTATTGCACTATTTGCATTTCTAGGACATGTGTATCCAGTCTTCTACTCCTTCAAAGGTGGAAAGGGAGTGGCTACCTTTATTGGGGGGTTAATTGGTATCAATCCACTAGTCGGTCTTAGTTTTATTTTGATTTGGTTATTTGTTGCAAAAGTCCTAAACATATCATCCCTTTCTGCTCTAGTTGCAACCTTATTAACTCCCATAGTTTTCTACTTTATAGAAATGGATATTGAGGCAACCGGAGTGATTGCATTAATCTGTCTTTGGATTTTCTTCACTCATCGCTCTAATATTAAACGACTGGTTTCTGGAGAAGAGGGTCAGATCAACTCTTGATATTGACTCCTTTGTTCAGAAGATAATAGGCAGTCATTGCAAGTGCAGTTATCATTCCCAATAGAACCATCAAGGACTCTATTAATGAGGCACTGCCAACTCCATAAAAGCCTATTCTAAAACCATCAATCATGTAGAAGATTGGGTTAACCTTGCTAATGGACTGCCAAAACTCTGGAAGAATCTCAATACTATAGAACATACCGCCAAGGTAAGTAAGTGGCATCAAAATAAAGGTTGGAACAATAGTGATGTCATCAAAAGAGTTTGCGAATACCGCATTAATGAATCCAGCAAGAGAGAAAAGTGTTGAGGTAAGTAAGAAGATAATGAAAGCTATAAATAAATTACTAACAGAAATATCAATAAAGAAGTAAATAGCTAAAAATACTCCCAATCCCACAGAGAATCCCCTCAACACCCCTCCAGAAACATACCCAAGAAGTATCACCCAGTTAGGAACTGGCGATACCAATAACTCTTCAATGCTATGATTAAATTTAGCAAGATAAAAAGATGAAACGGTATTGGCATAAGAATTTGTAATTACTGTCATCAAGATAATTCCTGGAATGATAAACTCCATATAACTTATCCCTTCCATCGAACCTATTCTCTCTCCAACAAGACCACCAAAAATAATAAGATAAAGGGAAGTGGTGATAATTGGTGGAAAAACAGTCTGAACCCAAATTCTTGAGAACCTGAGCACTTCCTTGATGACAATAGTTTTGAATGCAATCCACATATTATTTTTTATCAGTTAAATAAAAGAATAACGTCTCTAATCTATTTTGCGCACTTCTAACATGATCAATGCTGACTCCTTGATCCTGAAGTGAGACAAGTACTTCACTAATATTAGTCTTGGAATCCAAGAGAACTTTTATGGATTGAGAATCGATAAACTCAATTTTAAATTTATCAGATTTGATATCTGGTCTGATGTCATTTTTACTTTCCAAGACAATCACTTGATGATCAATTTCAGCCAAGAGATCTTTCATAGAGGTCTGTTTAATGACTTTGCCATCATTCATAATGGCGATATTTCTACAAAGCGATTCAGCTTCCTCAAGATAATGAGTGGTCAAAATAATGGTTACCCCCTCTTTATTCAGCTGAGTTAAAAAATCCCACATTGATCTTCTGATATCTACATCCACCCCAGCTGTTGGCTCATCCAAAATTAGAATCTTAGGATTGTGAATGAGAGCTCTTGCAAGCATGAGTCTTCGTTTCATTCCGCCCGATAGTGACTTAACCATATCCTTGCGTTTATCCCACAACTCCATTTTCTTTAAAAGCTTTTCAGAGGCTAGTCTAGCTTCAGATCTTTTTATTCCATGATAGCCTGCTTGATTAATCAAGATCTCTTCGACTGGCTCAAACTGATTAAAGTTAAATTCTTGTGGCATGAGACCAATCATTCTTTTAACTTCATTGATATGATCATCTTGATCCAAACCAAACACTTTGACATTTCCAGATGTTTTATTGAGTAAGCCACAAATAATGCCAATGGTAGTTGTTTTGCCGGCTCCATTCCTACCCAAAAGGGCAAAGAAATCGCCTTCTTTAACCTCTAGATCAATTCCGTCAACTGCAGTGAGTTTATTCTTATAAGTCTTTCTAAGAGATTGAATTGTAAGGGCTTTACTCAAAATAGTTTTCGCAAAATAAAATGTCGATTTTAAAGGTCTAAAAGCCTTTATCTTATTTTTTTTTCAATGATGAGCTATTTATCTATACCTCTTATGGACAGGTTCATCAAAAATAAACTTTGTTATAATCCTTTTCATCTAAATAAATGTATTAAGCCATTGAATAAAGTTGTCGAATTGCCAGATATTGGGGATTTTGATGAAGTTGAAATCATTGAAATTCTAGTATCCAAAGGTGATGATGTTTCCAAAGATGACAGTCTTATTACCCTTGAAAGCGATAAGGCCTCAATGGAAATACCCTCTCCTTTTGAGGGCAAGGTCGCTGATATTAAGGTATCAATTGGAGATAAGATTTCTAAAGGTCACCCTATCCTAGAAATTACAACTGAGTCTGAAGAGTCAATCGAGGACAAACAAGAAGTACCTTCTAATGAAATACAGATTCAATCTTTTGAGCTTCCCGATATTGGGGATTTTGATGAAGTTGAAATCATTGAAATTCTAGTATCTGACGGTGACAAAGTAGAGAAGGATGATAGTTTATTGACCCTCGAGAGCGATAAAGCCTCAATGGAAATTCCATCCCCCTATCCTGGGCTCATCATCAAATCTTATATCAGGGTTGGAGACATGGTATCTAAAGGGTCCAAACTTTTTGATATCGAGACCTCTACTGAATCGTCCGCCATAGAAAATAAGTCTGAAGAGAGTCAGCCTGAAGAAACAATTACAGAATCTAAGCCTGCTTCCGATAGTGGTTATTCAAAACCCAATTTCGATCCAACTGTCGCGAACCATGCATCAGGATCTTCTCATGCATCACCCTCAGTCAGAAAATTAGCCAGAGAGCTAGGGGTCAACTTATCAAATGTGGTTGGAACGGGTCCTAAAGGTAGAATTTTAGAACTTGACCTCAAAGGATACGTCAAACAAATTTTAACTTCTGGCAATATTGCTCCTGCGATTCCAAAAGTTCCGGTGATAGATTATTCCAAGTTTGGCGAGATAGAGACTATCCCCCTATCTAAAATTAACAAAGTATCTGGAAAGCACTTAACTGCTTGTTGGTTAAACGTTCCTCATGTCACACAATTTGATGAAGTTAATATCGAATTAATGGAGGCTTATCGTAAAACCAAAAAAGAACAGGGTATTAAACTGACGCCATTGGTCTTTATTATGAAAGCCGTGGTGAGCGCACTAAAAATTCACCCAAGGCTGAATTCTTCTCTTGATGAAACAGGCGAAAATATTATCCATAAGAAATTCTTTAATTTAGGTATTGCAATGGATACTAAGGACGGACTTGTGGTCCCTGTCATTAAGGATGTTGACAAAAAATCCCTTGAAGATCTTGCCGAGGAGTTAAAAACTACCTCAGAAAGAGCTCGTGCTGGAAAATTAACTTTAGATGACATGCAAGGTGGAGGTTTTTCAATTTCCAGTTTAGGTGGTATTGGTGGGACTCAATTTACGCCCATCGTCAACGCTCCAGAGGTTGCCATTCTTGGACTTTCAAAGACTGAAATCAAACCTAAATGGAATGGTAAAGAATTTATTCCTGTCCCAATTTTGCCTCTCGCATTGTCATACGATCATAGAGTTATTGATGGCGCTCAAGGGGCAAGATTCATCACAGAATTGAATTCAATCATTCAAAACATAACTGAAGATTTGTCATGATTAAGACTCAAGTGGTGGTAATCGGCTCTGGTCCTGGTGGTTATACAGCTGCATTTAGGGCGGCAGATCTTGGTCTAGATGTCACACTTGTTGAACGCTATGAGAACTTAGGCGGTGTTTGTCTCAATGTGGGATGTATACCTTCAAAAACTCTTCTTCATACCGCAGAATTAATTAATGAATCTTATGAGGCTGGCAAATTTGGAGTGACTTTTGATGAACCAAAAATTGACATAGATGCTGTTAGAGCCAACAAAGATTCTACTGTAGCCAAACTCACTGGAGGCATAAAGGCTCTCGCAAAAGCTAGAAAAGTAAATGTGGTGAATGGTTATGCCAAATTTTCTGATGCCAATCATCTTCAGACTGACAATGGAGAGACAATCGAATTTGAAAATTGCATTATTGCTGCAGGATCAAGAGTGACAAAGATTCCTTCTTTTCCATTTGATGACCCTAGGGTGATGGATTCTACAGACGCTCTAGAATTAGAAAATATTCCCAAAAGGTTACTGGTTGTTGGAGGTGGAATTATTGGTCTAGAGATGGCAACTGTTTATTCTGCACTTGGAAGTGAAATAACGATTGTTGAGCTATCTGATCAGATCATTGCGGCTGCTGATAAAGATATCGTTACCCCTTTATTTAAGAAAGTTAAAAAGCAGTACAAGAATATATTCCTTGAAACTAAGGTCACTAGCATGGAGCCGATCAAGGAAGGAATTCAGGTAAGTTTTGAGGGTAAGAATGCACCCCAATCTGATATCTTTGACAAAGTTTTAGTCTCCATAGGAAGATCGCCCAATGGAAATCTAATTGATGCCGATAAAGCAGGCATAACAGTTAATGATCATGGCTTTATTCCTGTCGATAAGCAAATGCGGACCAATATTTCACATATTTTTGCCATTGGAGATATTGTGGGACAACCCATGTTGGCGCATAAAGCAGTCCATGAAGCAAAAGTGGCTGCTGAGGTCATTGCTGGTCATAAATCTGGTTTTGATGTGCTTACAATTCCATCCGTTGCTTACACTGACCCTGAAGTTGCTTGGACAGGAAGTACAGAAAAAGAACTGCTTGCTTCAGGCATTCAGTACCAAAAAGGTGTTTTTCCTTGGGCGGCGTCTGGAAGGAGTTTAAGTATTGGAAGATCAGAAGGTGTTTCAAAAGCATTATTTGATTCAAATACAGGTAAAATTCTTGGGATGGGCATTTGTGGGACAAATGCCGGAGATTTAATTTCTGAAGCCACATTGGCAATAGAAATGGGTTGTGATATGTCAGATATTTCCCTATCCATTCATGCTCACCCAACATTGAGTGAGACCACAGCATTTGCTGTTGAGATGGCTGAAGGAACCATCACTGATCTTCTACCACCCAAACAAAAGAAATAATATGGACATTAATAACGCACAAAGACAAAATGTAATTGACTCCCAAGTTAGACCCTGGGGTGGGCTTAACTACATCGCAAATAATGCCCTTAGAGAGACTCCAAGAGAGTTTTTTGTTCCAGAGAAATATGCAAAGATGGCATTTGCAGATATCGAGATTCCTTTAACAGAGTCTTCAAAAATGTTATCCCCAAAAGTTGAAGGCAGACTGCTCAGTGCTTTAGATATTAAACCTCATGAATCTCTTCTTGAAATTGGAACTGGCAGTGGATATCTAACTGCAGTTATGTCAAAGCTGGCTAACTCTGTTACCAGTATCGAGATAGATCCAGAGCTCAGCAAATCTGCTTCCGAAAAATTAAGTCAGCTCAATATATCAAATGTCAAACTTGAAGTGGGTGACGCTTCGAATGGCTGGGATTCGACTGAATTTTATGATGTGGTGGTGGTTGGCGCATCGGTCCCCAAAATTACTGGTAGATACTTCCACTTACTCAATGTCGGTGGTAGGATTTTTGTCATTGAGGGTAAAGGTAAAGCCATGAGTGCAAAACTTATTACCAGAATTGATGAAACCAACTGGGAGACAAAATCACTTTTTGAAACCCAAATTCAAACCATGATTGGACTTGAGGAGAGTTCCCAATTTGAATTCTAATCGATTGTAAATATGTCGTCGATTTACAGATTTTTTGTCAAAAACCCACTTCTGATTCTTATCTTACTTATCAGTTCTGTTGGTTTTTTCCTCTATAACATCCAAAATTTTGCCCTTGATGCATCTTCAGATTCTCTGGTATTGGAAGGAGATGAAAATCTCAGTTATTACAATAAGATTCGAAAAGATTATGGATCAGATGACTACCTAGTAATCAGTTATCAGGTTTCTAATGATCTTTTAAATCCAAGACAGCTTAACCATCTGCAAAGACTTAGAGATGAATTAAGGTCACTTAACTCGGTGAAATCGGTTACAACAATCTTGGATGTCCCTCTATTTAGATCGCCTCCGTTATCACTTTTAGATCTTGCCACCAAAGATATTTCAATTGAAAAAGGAAATGCGGACCTAAATTTAGCAAAAATTGAACTCGCTTCGTCCCCCATCTACGGGAAGAACTTGGTGAGTGAAGATGCGAAGACTACAGCCATTTTGGTAAATCTCAAACAAAATGAGTCGTTTAATAATTTAAGAAATAAAAGGGATCAGCTAAGATTAAAAAAAGCTGCAAATGAATTAAGTCAGAATGAGCTTATCGAGCTGTCAGAAATTGAATCTCAGGTAATTCAAAACAATGCCCTTCAAAATGAAACCCAAGCAAAAACTATACAGTCTATTCGAGATGTATTAGATAAGTACAGAGATCAAGCGACTCTTTTCCTTGGAGGACTTCCAATGATTACTACAGACATTATTGAGTATATTGATAATGATCTTATTGTATTCAGTCTAGCAGTGATTGGTTTGATGACCCTAATGCTTGCATTCATCTTTAGGGGCTTGAGATGGGTCTTAATGCCAATATTAATTAGTGTCACTGGGGGTTTAGTGATGACTGGCATGCTTGGTTTTCTGGGTTGGAATGTTACTGTTATTTCCTCGAACTTCTTCTCGCTGTTATTGGTCATGACATTATCAGTGACCATTCACTTGGTGGTCAGGTATCGTGAACTATCCCAACTAAATCCAAAACAAGACAACCAGTCTCTGATTCTTGAGACATTAAAACAGATGTCGAAACCGTGTCTATACACAACGCTAACAACTATTGCAGCATTCGCTTCTTTGTTAATCAGTGGAATTCGTCCGGTAATAGACTTTGGTTGGATGATGTCTATTGGTGTAACAATAGCATTGGTTCTCTCTTTTGTGGCATTTGCCTCGATCATGTCAATACTTCCAAAACCAAAGAAATCTACACAGAATACTGACCTCAAGATTACTGAAAAACTTGCGAAATTCACTGAGAAATTTGGAAATTCATTAATAATTTTTATTCTGTTAAGTTCGCTTGCTGCAATCATTGGTCTTAATAAATTGACCGTTGAAAATCGTTTTATTGATTACTTCAAGGAGAGCACTGAGATTAATCAGGGCCTTACACAAATTGATCAAAATTTAGGTGGCACCATTCCACTTGAGATAGTATTTAATGATCTCGCTGATGCCTATTGGTTTGATGAATATTTGAGAAGTGATATTCATCAATTACACCTTTATCTTGATAGCCTAGAAGAGACCGGAAAGGTATTGTCTGCTGATACGCTCATGCAAGTTTTGACTGCAGCGAATGACGGAGACCCTTTGAATGGTTTTTTCCTAAATATTGCCAGAAGTCAGATACCTGAATCCGCTAAATCGATCATCCTTGACCCATACTTAAATGAGAACAATGGGCAACTGCGACTGGTGGTAAGAGTCAAAGAGACCAACAAAGATCTTAAAAGGGCCGAGTTGATTAATACTATCCAGAATCACATTACTAAAGAAATGGGCTTCAAGGAGGATGGATTTAAATTGACTGGAATGCTTGTCCTATACAACAACATGCTTCAAAGTCTTTTTGATTCACAAATTAAGACCATCTCAGCTGTTTTTCTAATTATCTTCATCATGTTTTTATTTGTTTTCAGATCATTCTCTTTATCAGTTCTAGCCATTGTTCCAAATATTCTGCCTTCATTATTTGTGCTTGGGCTGATGGGCCATTTCAACATACCACTGGATTTAATGACTATTACAATTTCTGCCATAGCTATAGGTATTGGTGTTGATAACGCTATTCACTATATTCATCGTTTCAAGGATGAGTTCTCAAAAGATTCTGACTATCTCAAGACCATGTATAGAGCTCACCAGTCAATTGGTTTAGCGATGTTTTATACCTCTATAACCGTAACACTTGGTTTCTTGATTTTGGTATTGTCAAACTTTATACCTAGCATCTACTTTGGACTATTCACAGCAATCGCTATGCTTAGTGCTGTTCTTGCAAACCTAACCCTGTTGCCAAAATTAATTCTTATCTTCAAACCGAGAATTAAGTAGATAAATCAATGGAATCTGAGTTTAATTTTGACGTACTGATCATTGGCACAGGTAGTGCTGGATTGATGAATGCATTGCAGTTAGATGACAAGCTTGAAGTTGCTTTAATTGCCAAAGATAAAATTCTAGAGGGCAGCTCATATTATGCTCAGGGTGGAATTTCTGCTGTACTTGATAAATCTGATAATTTTTCAACGCATATAAACGATACATTGATTGCAGGCGATCAATTGGGGAATATTAAAGCAATAGAATTTATGGTCCATGAAGCACCTCATTCGATCTCACTCCTTGAAGATTATGGTGTTGAATTCACCAAAAAAAATAATCACTATCATCTGACCACGGAGGGTGGTCATACGAAAAGGCGAGTCGCACATATTGCCGATAGAACAGGAAAATATGTTCAAGATGGTCTTAAAGATAAAGTGCTTAATAAAAGTAACATTTCAATCTTTGAAGACTCAATTGCGGTTGATCTCTTAACAAAAAATGGCGTTTGTTATGGAGCTTATATTCTTGACAAAAAAACCAATAAAGTTTGCACCTTTAATGCGAAAAACACCGTACTAGCTACTGGTGGTGCATCGAAAGTTTATTTATACACGTCTAATCCCGACACTTCAACTGGAGATGGTATAGCAATGGCATTTAGATCTGGATGCAAAGTAGTTAACATGGAATTTACGCAGTTCCATCCAACATGTCTTTACCATCCTCATGCAAAATCTTTTCTCATTACTGAAGCAATGAGGGGTGAAGGAGCAAAACTGAGACTTCCTAACGGTGACTTATTCATGAAAAAGTATGATGATCGTGAGGAAATGGCGCCCAGAGATATTGTTGCAAGGGCAATCGATGCTGAAATGAAGATCAATGGCTTTGATCATGTTTATCTCGATATAACATTTAAAGAAAAAAAATGGATTGAAAAGCGGTTTCCAACTATTAATGAAAAATGTAAATCGTTCGGTATTGATATTTCAAAAGACTATATTCCTGTAGTCCCAGCTGCGCACTATACTTGTGGAGGGGTTGATACGGATCTCGATGCAAAAACATCAATAAAAAACTTATATGCTATTGGTGAGGTTGCTCATACTGGAGTTCATGGAGCGAATAGAATGGCAAGCAACTCTTTACTTGAGTGCATTGTTTTTGCAAAATCTTGCGCAATAGCCATTAATAAATCCGCAATAAAAAATCAAAAAGAAACTTTTAAACCATGGGATGCTTCACGAGTGAGCGCTTCAAAAGAAATGGTCGTGGTTAAACATCTATGGGATGAGATCAGAAGATTGATGTGGAACTTTGTGGGAATTGTTAGAAGTGACAAACGACTGTATTTGGCTCAAAAAAGATTAGAGCAAATTCAAATTGAGATAAATGACTATTATTCAAAATATCTTGTGAATAATGATTTGATTGAACTAAGAAATTTAGCAGAAACCGCAAGCATTATTGTTAAGTCCGCACTTTTACGACAGGAATCCAGGGGTTTGCATTACAATGAAGATCATATTCATAAAAATCAAGTATTAGAAAATACAGAAATTGAAAAATGAAACTACCAATACTTCATTATCCTGATAAAAGATTACGAACTATTGCAAAAGAGGTTTCGAAGGTTGACGATGAAACAAGATTGTTAGTCAAGAACATGTTTGAAACCATGTATGATGCCCCTGGTATTGGCCTTGCAGCAACCCAGGTAGACCATCATGAGAGAATCATTGTGATTGATATCACCAATGATAAATCTAACCCTATCTGCTTAATTAATCCTGAAATTATCGAAAAAGATGGAGAGATTGAGTGGGAAGAAGGTTGTTTATCCGTTCCTAAATATTACGAGTCAGTAAAACGCGCGAACAAGATTAAGGTCAGAGCCCTTAATGAAATGGGTGAAACTTATGAAATTGAGGCAGATGAGCTTTTATCTGTGTGCATCCAACATGAAATGGATCATTTAAACGGAATACTATTTGTTGATCATTTATCAAAACTTAAACAAAGACGACTTCTGGAAAAGTTAAAGAAAACAGCCAAAGTCAAAAATTAATGTCTGTTAAGATTGGTCCTTACCAACTCTCCTCGCCAGTTCTTCTTGCCCCTATGGCAGGCACCAGTGACAAGCCATTTAGAAAAATTTGTCGCCACTTTGGTGCTGGTCTTGCCACATCGGAAATGGTTATCATGCAAGAGCATCTGTTAAAAACAAACAAGTCCAAATATCGATTGGATTTCTCTGGTGAGGACAGTCCAATTAGTATTCAAATAGCCGGTTCGGAACCAGAAGAAATTGCGAATTATGCCCAACAAGCTGTGAATTTTGGTGCTGAAATTGTTGATATCAATATGGGATGTCCAGCCAAAAAAGTTTGTAATAAGGACTCCGGATCTGCCCTAATGAAAGATGAATCACTTGTCTGCGACATCCTAAAGAAGACCGTCAATTCTGTCTCTGTTCCGGTCACTTTAAAAATGAGAACCGGATGGGATGATGATAATAAAAATGCATTGTCTATAGCCAAAATGGCAGAAGATATTGGGGTGCAAATGATTGCCATCCATGGAAGAACTAGAATTGATAAATTCAGTGGTGATGCAGAATATGATACGGCTTATGAAGTAGCATCATCTGTTTCAATCCCGGTAATTGCAAATGGAGATATTGTTGATAAATTTCAAGCGAAGCAAATACTCAATGAGACACCTATATCGGGGGTAATGATAGGTCGTGCTGCTCAGGGAAACCCATGGGTCTTTAAAGAAATATCTGAATATGTTAAAGGTATTGAGAACAAAGATCTTATAGATACTTCATACAAAATCAAGACTATTTTGGAACATATCTGCTCCATACATAAGTTTTACGGGGAAGAACTTGGAGTTATTTTGGCTAGAAAGCATATTTTTTGGTATTCAAAATCAATTGATCCGATCGGTTACCAAAATTTTTGGTCTAAAATAAATAAATTAAAAAACCATGAAGAGCAATATAAAGTTCTTGAAGATTACTTAATTCAATATGGAAGAAACGCTTAAAAAGAAACTAAAAAAATACTTCAAGAATCTTCATGGCGAAGAAGCTCACGACGTACTTAAAATGGTGCTGGATGATGTCGAACCAGTTGTCATTCAATACGTACTTGATAGGGTCAATCAAAATCAGAGCAGAGCTGCCAAAATTCTAGGACTAAATCGTGGCACATTAAAGAAAAAAATAGACCTGTATAAACTCTAGTTCTCTATAATTTCTTTAATTCAATTCTCGCTGTAAAAATGACAATAAAAAGAGCACTCATAAGTGTTTCAGATAAATCTGGAATTATCGATTTTGCTTCCGAACTAGCAAATAACAACATAGAAATTCTCTCTACTGGAGGTACAGCAAAACTTCTTAGTGAAAACAATATCCCGGTAATAGAAGTCTCTGATTTTACGGGCTTCCCTGAAATGATGGCTGGTCGTGTGAAAACTCTAAATCCAAAAATTCATGGGGGCATCCTTGCAAGAAGAGGGGTTGATGAAGCGGTAATGGAAGAGAATGACATAAAGCCTATTGATCTAGTTGTCGTGAATCTTTACCCATTTAGGGAAACTATTTCTAAACCAGACTGTACTTATGAAGATGCCATAGAAAATATTGATATTGGCGGGCCTGCCATGCTCAGATCAAGTGCAAAAAATCACGCTTCTGTCACAGTCATTGTCGATAGCGCCGATTATCAAAAAGTCATTGACGAGATTAAATCCTCCGGTGACACTTCAATAGAAACTAGAAAGATGCTTGCTCTTAAGACCTTTGAGCATACTTCATCTTATGATAACGCGATTGCAAATTACTTGACACTTGATGGTGATAACTTTCCAAAAACCATAAATCTTCATTTATCAAGAATAAATTCAATGAGATATGGTGAAAATCCCCATCAAAATGCAGCTTTCTATCAAGAGTCAGATATAAGCGAAGCATCAGTCAGTTCTGCAAGCCTTATTCAAGGTAAAGAAATGTCTTTTAACAACTATGCTGATGCGGATTCTGCACTGGAGTGTGTTAGATCATTTGATGAGCCAGCTTGTGTCATTGTTAAACATGCCAACCCCTGTGGTGTGAGTGTAAGAAGTTCAATTTTAGAGGCCTATGACTGTGCCTTTAAAACAGATCCTACTTCTGCATTCGGGGGCATTATTGCCTTTAATAGAAGTCTTGATGAAGCCACGGCTAAAGCAATAATTGATCGTCAATTTGTCGAGGTGATTATTGCCCCTGTAATTGAATCAAATGCGAAAAATATCTTATCTTCAAAACCAAACGTTAGGGTTTTAGAATGTGGAGATCTATCCAAATCAAACCCTGTCTTTGACTATAAAAAAATTAATGGGGGTATGCTAGTTCAGGATAAAGATCTTGGTGAAATTTCTAAAAGTGATATACAGATAGTGACCAAGTTAAAACCTACTGAAGATCAAATCAATGATTTACTATTTGCCTGGAAAGTTGCTAAGTTTGTTAAATCAAATGCAATTGTCTATTGCAAAGACAAGATGACAATAGGTATCGGAGCAGGCCAAATGTCAAGAGTATACTCAGCAAAGATTGCTGGAATCAAGGCTGCTGATGAAAATCTTGAAGTTAGTGGGTCGGTGATGGCATCGGATGCGTTCTTCCCTTTTAGAGATGGCATTGATGCAGCTGCGGAAGCAGGTATAAAAGCAGTCATTCAGCCAGGAGGCTCGATGAGAGATGATGAAGTTATTCAAGCTGCAGATGAACATGGAATTGCAATGGTGTTCACTGGGATGCGTCACTTTAAACATTAATCCCTACATTCTGTAATTAATTTAAATAGTTTAGAGCGTCTAAAATACTAAGTAAAATTCCACATATGTCCAATAAAACCATCTCTGTTTATCCACTCATTAAGTCTATTAAGGTAGATGAAGATGCTGGAAAGTTAATTGACTTAACACTTGCTTATGAAACCGAAAAGGAATATCTTTGGGAGTTAAAAGAGGGGGTTGTTACAGTCAGAGAATATGAAAAACTTGGTTTCTATCCTCTCAAAAAACCAGACTTTGTAAATAACTTAGTGATTGAATTAACAACAGTGGCATTGAGTAAGAATGAAGTCATGGGAGATACCAGTCATCAAACGATTGAAGGAAATAAAGAAGCTGTTCGAGCTTTTCAATTGCCCAGTGATATTCAAAACCAAATTCGAGATCAGTTAATCGGTTTTGACATAACCTACAACCCAGATACTTGGGAAATTATCAGTGTTGCCAAGACCACAGAATAAACAATATCTTTTCAATTTGCGCAGTTAAAATTTTTTTGCGATAATAATGATATCTGTTGTGTGCGTGATTGACTTTTATCCCTGAGCCGATTAAATACACTTTATAGGAAATGAGATAGTTTACTTCTGTGTAAGCCTAAAACATATTAGGAAACCTACGGTAACCTTCGAAATTCCGCCTTGAACCATATGGTTCAGGTACCCTTTCAACACGGCACAACGGAACTCAAAAGCATATAAAATCATTTTATGCATTCTCTTAGAAAAAAAATTAGACAACAAAGAAACAATGTTTCATACATTGAAAGATTCTGGGCTTCAAAAAGATTGGCCCAAAAAATTCTCGCAAAAATAAATTTTCAAAAAAATTCTAAAGTAGCTATCTATATCAGTAATGATGGTGAAATTGACTTATCGCATGTCTATAAATATCTTAAAAATATGGGAATTTGTATCTATCTTCCTGTAATTGCTGGCAAAAGTCTTAAATTTGCAAAAATTGGTTCTCACTATCGATTAAACAGATTTAACATTCCAGAGCCTGTTCATACTGAGTTACTTGGAGCTCATCGCATGAATAAAATTCTTCTTCCTCTCGTAGCTTTTGATAAAAAGAAGAATCGTGTTGGAATGGGAGGAGGGTTTTATGATCGATCCCTATCCTTTATAAAAAATAGGGAGTATTTCATCTGCCCTAAACTGATAGGCGTAGGATTTGATTTCCAAAGAGTTGATGATATTAAAACAAATGAATGGGATATTCCTCTAAATAAAATCTTTACTCCGAAGAATTTTTACCGCTAGCTCTTTCAAGTATCTTCGACTTTAAAGAATCTGATGAGTCTATTAAATTCATTCCAAACCCTCTTAAAGTTCGGACAAATTCTGAAGTATTTTTAAAAATTCCATCAAGGCCTGTCATTGCATTTGACATCATTTCATTCTCAAACTTTCTTCTTCTCTCATATTTCTTTAACGATCTAATGTTTCCCAAATTAGTAAAGTTAGAATCTTCAAGGACGTTAATCAATTCCATAATATCCATAAATCCTATGTTTGCGCCCTGGCCTGCAAGAGGATGAATTCTGTGCGCTGCATCACCAATTAACACTAGATTGGGTTTAACATATTCTTTTGCTTTCATTTCGTAAAGGGGGAATGAGTTTATCTTGCTCACAATTTTTAATTTTCCAAATGCGTGTTCTACACTCCTTGAAAAACTTTTAAGAAAAAGTTCTTGATCCATCACATCTAGCTCATCTTTTAAATCATTTTTAACCGACCAGACTATTGAGGCGATATGATCATCAAGTGGCAGGACAGCAGAAATTGAATCAGAATTAAATCTCTGCCAAATTGCATTATCCAACTTCTCTTGAGTTTCAATATTAAACACAAATGCATGTTGTTCATAATCTCTATCTTTAGAACTTATACTTGCAAATTTTCTAATAGAGGAATTAAAGCCATCTGCGCCAATTAGAAGATCTGTATTCAAACTAGCCGATGAATCTAAATTGATTTGATAATGAGTTTTTTCATCAACTATGGATTTGACCTCTGAGTTGATAACTTTGATATTGCTACAACATTCAATCGCCTCATGAAGCGCATGAATAATTTGATTATTTTCAATAATAAAGCCTAGGTCGTCATTTTTTGAAGAAAAGTTTAGCTTTCCATTTGAATTTTGATCCCAAACTCGAGTAGATTGATAGGGTCTCTTTCTATGAATATTGCCCCAAATGCCTATAGCTTTAAGAAAATTCACTGTTGAAGGAACTATTGCGCTAACCCTATTGTCATAAGATTTAGATAACAACGGTTTTTCAAAATTTAAATCAACTAAACCAACCTCAAGTTTGAAATTCGACAATGCAAGTGCCAAGGATTGTCCAATGAGACCACCACCTACAATAACTACGTCAAATTTCTCCATCAACCCTAACCTGCAATAGTCATCTGATTAATCAAAGTAGATCCAACCTTGGTATTAAGCCTAGGGTCAACATCGCTACCAATTAATTCTATCGATTGAAACATATCTTTAAGATTGCCTGCAATGGTTACCCCTGAAACTGGAAAAAGAATTTCTCCATTTTCTATCCAAAATCCAGATGCTCCTCGAGAATAATTTCCATTGGTGATGTTAACTCCTTGACCCATCAGATCAGTCACAAGGAATCCTTGGTGAATTTGCTTGGCTAGTTCTAGGTAATCTCCCTCAAAATTAGACGACACCTCGAGGTTATTTACACCGCCAGCATTTCCGGTGGTTTGTGTCCCAAGCTGATTTGCTGAGTACTGTCCAAACATATAACTTCTAACGAAACCCTGTGAGACAAAAGTCTGCTTTTGTTTTTGGACCCCATCTGAGTCAAAAGTTTTAGAACCAATGGTTTTTCTCTTAAGGGGGTTTTCTACTATATCGACAAAATCAGGTAGAACCTTTGTACCAAGAGAATCAAGTAAGAATGAATTTTTTTTGTACTGTCTTCCTCCACTTATAGCAGAGATAAGGTTTGAGAATAAACCGCTTGCCAATCTGGGAGTAAAAATGATCGATGCTTTTTGTGAATCAATAGTTTTAGAGCCTAATTTATTTTTTGCTAGGTCTGCTGTTTTGAGTCCAATATCCCTAGGAGGTGCTAATGTTGATGGATCTATAACACTTGAATAGTCATATGAAGTCTCCATTTCATTTTCGTTTGATGCAATCAAAGACAAACTTAGTGAATGCTTAGAACTCTCACTCGACACAATAAAATTATTTGAGTTTGAATAGGTAACTCCACCCAAGAAACTAGATACCTCTGCACCATTTGAATTGGATATTGTGTCTTGATCAAGACCAATCGCCTCACACTCTTTTGCAATACTGATGGTTTCTTTGGGATCTATTTCCCAAGGATAAAATACATCGATATCAGGTGGATTAAAAGCCAATCTTTCAATAGGTGCTAATCCATTGTATGGATCTTCCTGTGAATTTTTAGCAATAAGATAGGCTGCTTCAATCGCCTTAGATAAACCATCTTGGCTTATATCTACTGTGGATGAATTTCCTTTCCTTTTTCCACAAAAGACATTGATTTCAAAATTTTGATCATTAAAGTGTTGAAAAGTTTCAATTTCTCCAAGACGTACAGAGGTTGAAAATCCCTCCGAGTTACTGAGCAGAAACTCATAACTACTGATTTTAGAGTTCTTTTCAATAATACTTCTTGCCAAATCAATGACATTTTCTTTTGTCTTCATCAGTAAATTATTTAGCGAATGAGAGTTGATTATACAAAATAATCAAAGTCATTCGGTATGGGAAAGTTATCAGATTGTTCATGAGAATGGTCATGGCTTTCCATCATTAAATGGTGCTCTTTTGACTGAGAAAATGGCATTAATATAGACCATATTCCAAGAGATATAATTAAGATCCCCGAAAATTTACGAATCATTGGTTTGTAAAAAAGTGAAGAAAGTTTAGACGAAAATCCTGACATAACAAGGAGTGCTGGCAGAGTTCCTAAACCAAAAGATAACATAATAAGTCCGCCCTCATAAGCGCTCCCTGATAAAAGCGAGAGAGCTAGTGCACTGTATACTAATCCGCAAGGGATTCCTCCCCATAAAAGTCCAAAATAAAATGCACTTTTAAGATTTTTTATTGGTAGAAACCTTTTGGATAAAGGTTGAATTTTCTCCCATAATTTTGAACCAAGATACTCCAGCCTTTTAATGCCTAGATTAATATTTAAAATGTAGAGTCCGACTACTATCATCAATACGGCAGGAAGAACTCTAATAACCATATCCATACTATTGACAGATAGTTGTGAACGAAACAAGTACCCCATACCACCAAATAAAGCACCCATTACAATATAGCTTAATATTCTTCCCAGGTTATAGGAGAGATGAAATCTCGATGAGTTTTTTAGTGAGGATCTTTGCTTCTCAGGAATTGCTGCAGTTAACATAGCAACAATACCTCCACACATTCCGAAGCAATGCACTCCGCCAAGAAGTCCCATTAAAAAAACTGAAAAAAGTACCTCCAAACTATCCCTCTGAGGTTTCTAAGATCTTTCTTACCTCTAGTAAGTGAAGTCTTCTTGAGTCAGACTTTAACACTTTAAAACGAAAACCCTGAAGATCAATCTCACTCATTTGATCAGGTAAGTAGGTAAAACCATTGACGACAAAACCTGCAATTGTGTCAACATTTTCAATATCCAATATTACATCGAAAAATTCATTGAACTCCTCTATCGGTGTTCCAGATTTAAGCAGATATCTCCCCTCTCCAAAATCAATAATGTTTTCTTCTTCAAGGTCATGTTCATCCTCAATCTCGCCAACTATCTGCTCTAGAACATCCTCTAGAGTCACTAAACCAGCAATTTCTCCATACTCATCCATGACAATGGCCATATGAGTTTTTTTACTTTGGAATCTTCTCATCATGACTCCAAGAGATTGACTCTCTGGCACAAATATTGCCGGTCTTAGGTATTCCCTATAATTAAATTCACTCGATTGTTCGCCACTTAAATAACTCAGCAAATCCTTTGCAAGTAAAACACCTTGAATCTTATCTTTTGCTTGATTAAAAACTGGAAAGCGAGAATGAGAGGATGAGACCATTAGTTGATGAATCTTCTTTGTGTCAAAATCTGGCTCTATACAAACCATATTGGTTTTAGGTACCATAACATCTCTCGCCTCAAGATGTTCTAACTGCATAACTCCCTCAATCAATGTTCTTGAATGAGCGTCAATGATGTGACTATGTTCTGCTTCTTGAATTGCGCTTATAAAATCACTGTCGGTAGACAATGGTTTATGGAATAACTTTTTTATAATTCTGGAAAAGAGTGATGTACTCGACGGAGGTTGTTCTTCGTTCATTAAGTAATTAATGATAATAATAAATGCATTTTATCATATTCATGATTTTTTACCACTTCGCATAATCTTTCCTTCAGCAGCTCTTTGTTTTCTGACTTCTTTAGGATCTGCTATTAAGGGCCTGTATATTTCAACCCTATCCTTCTCTCTCAGTTTGACATCTAAAGAAGTTATTTTTCCAAAGATCCCGACTTTATTCTTCTTAAGATTAATCTCGGGATATTTTTTTAGAATATTTGATTGTTGAATTGCATCCTCAACTGAAGCGTTATCATCAACTTCAATATTTAAGAGGGTTTGTTTATGCCTTAGCGCATAAGCTACTTCAATTTTCATCACAAAGCCTCTGAGCTTCTTGAAAATTAAGCGAACCTTCGTATATTGCTCTTCCGGTAATTGCCCCTATAACACCATCTTTTTCAATTTCAAGGAGTGATTCAATATCAGCTATATTGGTTATACCTCCAGATGCAATAATGGGTATAGAGGTGCTTAACGCAAGATCGGATGTTGCTTCTATATTGACTCCTTGCATCATTCCATCTTTTGCAATGTCAGTATAAATAATTGAAGAAACACCATCTTGCTCAAACTTCTTTGCAATTTCCTTAACATGAACGTCAGTTTGCTTAGCCCATCCTTCTGTTGCAACAAACCCATTATTAGCATCCAAACCAACGATAATTTTTCCAGGAAACTCTTTACATAACTCAGTCACAAATTCTGGTTTATCAATTGCCATCGTTCCAATAATTAAATAACTTACACCAACATCGATATAAGTATCCGCTATAGACATGCTCCTAATTCCACCACCAATCTGGACTGGAACATGAGGAAACTTTCTGACAATTTCCGAAATAGCATCTGCGTTAACTGGTCTGCCTTCAAAGGCACCATTTAGATCAACTAGATGGATTCTTTTTGCACCCTGACTTACCCATTGTTCAGCCATCTCAACTGGATGATCTGAGAAAACCGTCGAGTCATCCATTATGCCTCGTCGAAGTCTTACACACTTACCGTCTTTTAAATCAATAGCTGGAATAATTAACATGGATATTCATTTGAAATTTTCTCAGTATTATAAACTAGGCACATATTATTAATAGTAATTGCAGTAATGCCTATTTGGATAAAGATAATTTTTTTCTTCCTGAATTCACTTTTGATTTCTTCAACATTTGCTTATGAGGATGTAAAAATCTCAAAAGTTATCAGCATTTATGATGGTGACACTCTGAGGGTTAATATTGATTCATTTCCAGATATTGTTGGCAAAAATATTAGAATTCGAATAAAAGGTATCGATGCACCAGAGATTAAAGGAAAGTGCCAAAAAGAAATTGATCTTGCAATTATGGCAAGAGACTATCTAAGAAATGCTATCAATCAATCAAGTCAGATTGAACTGAGAAATATTGAAAGAGGCAAATACTTCAGAATAGTTGGTGAGCTTTATATTGATGGAGAAAATATTTCTAAGGGACTTATAAAAGAGAAGTTAGCTTATATTTATCACGGAGGCAAAAAAAGAAGTTGGTGCCTCTAGACCGCGGAGAGAGTTTCTAAATTCCATCGGGGTTTAATATTGATCTCATAATGATTATCAAGCTGTCCATGAGACAATCTAATGCTTGCAGCAAGGGCTATCATGGCTCCATTATCTGTACAAAACTCGTGTTTTGGATAAAAGATTTTTACTCCAGAATACTCACCCATTTTATCAAGTTCTTCTCTTAAACTAAGATTTGCACTGACACCTCCGGAGATCACTAATGATTTCCTCCCAGTTTTCTCAAGAGCCTTTTGACACTTAATCTTAAGAATATCAACTGCAGCCAACTCAAACGCTTTGGCGATATCTGCTTTTTTGTCTGAATTATCCAAAAAGGTATTTCTGGCAAATGTCTTTAGTCCGCTAAAACTGAAATCTAAATTTGGCCTATCGATCATCGGCCTGGGGAAAGAATATGTTTCAGAACTCCCCTCTTTGGCCAACTTTGCTAATGCAGGACCGCCCGGATATCCAAGTCCAAGAATCTTTGCAGTTTTATCAAAGGCTTCTCCCACAGCATCATCCAAAGACTCGCCAAGAATCTTATATTGACCTATTCTTTCCACGTCGACCAACAAAGTGTGGCCGCCAGATACTAAAAGAGCAATAAAAGGTAGTTCTGGCTTATTTTTTTCATCCAATAGCGGAGATAGAAGATGTCCCTCCATATGGTGAATGCCTATAGATGGAATATTCAATGACCAAGCTAAACTCTGCGCAACCGAACCTCCAACTAAGAGAGCTCCAGAAAGACCAGGTCCTGCGGTATATCCAATGCCCGAGATATTTCTCAGATTTAAGTTGATATCTGCAAGACATTCTTTAATTAATGGTGTGATTTTTCGGATATGGTCTCTTGAGGCAAGCTCTGGAACCACACCGCCGTATTCAGCATGGATATCAACTTGAGAAAATAGTTTATGAGCTAGAAGGCCTCTCTTGTTAGAAAAAATTCCAATACCAGTTTCATCGCAAGAGGTTTCTATTCCAAGTGTGATGTGCTCATCACTCACTTTTTGACTCACCTAGATAAACTTTTTTGACTTCTTTGTTGGAGAGAATATCTTCTTTATTTCCCTTAGCAATAATCTTTCCTGAGCTAATGACATATGAGTGATCACAGGTATCTAACATTTCACGATAATTATGATCAGTAATTAGAACTCCAATACCTCGATCCTTAAGGTGATAAATAATGCTTTGAATATCTCCAACAGAAATAGGATCCACTCCAGCAAATGGCTCATCCAATAGAATGAATTTTGGATCCATAGCTAGGGCTCTAGCGATTTCTGTTCTTCTTCTTTCACCACCTGACAAACTTTGCCCCATGCTCTTTCTTATATGTCCAATCTTAAACTCATCAAGAAGCGACTCCAGGTTATCTATTCTAGACTGATCATCAAGATTTTTATTTAACTCCAGCAAAGCCATGATATTGTCTTCAACTGATAACTTTCTAAAGATGGAAGGCTCTTGTGGTAAATATCCAAGCCCAAGGAGTGCTCTTTGATGCATTGGCATCTTTGTGACATCGTGATCATTAATAAAAACTTTGCCGGCATTCGATTTGACCAGGCCACAAGTGATATAAAAACAGGTAGTCTTACCGGCTCCATTTGGACCCAAAAGACCTACAATTTCTCCACTATCCACAGAAAAAGATACATCGCTAACAACTTCTCTGCGAGAGTAGGTTTTTTTTATGTTTTTTACGATTAAGGAATTCTTAGTTGTATCCATAAATTTTTATAACATCTTTTGAACTGACGACCTCTTTTATATCTCCATCGTCATCTACCATAAGTGCACCGCCTGAATTAACTCCTATGGCGCTAACACAATTAATTTTACCTTTAAAGTTTACATCCAAAAATTTACCTTTAAGATAATCATATTTCTCAAAACTATTCTTATCAAAAGTCTTATTTTGACTCAAAAATAATTTGGTATCTCTGATGATTCTGTTAATCAATAATCCAGTATATTTATTGATGTCTAATGTGTCATTATGTTCACATAAATTGGTCCACGGAATATCAATTTTTGCATTCTTATTTAAGTCATAATTTATGCCAATACCTATGACTAAATAGGAATCGCTTCCGTAGACAATATTCTCAATTAGAACTCCCGATAATTTCTTATTATTTATCAGGATGTCGTTGGGCCATTTTAATTTTGAATCTTTAATTCCAAGTTCTTCTAAACCTTCTATTAAAGACATCCCCACAAAAACTGACAAACCTTCAAGTGAAATCTCGGATGGGTAGTTAATTTTAATTGAAAAAGTAATACTCTCTCCTTCATGCGATATCCATTTCCTGCCGTACTGACCATTTCCACTCAACTGTTTTTTAACAACACAAACGTCAATTAAATCAGATGCTTCATGTTCTTTAAGAAATTCGTTACTACTCTGATGGGCATCCAAGAAAATTAAATTGCACTCCTCAGATAGGTATTGAAAGATTTTTTTAGAATCTAATGCCATGGTATGTTTAAAGGATTTTTTCGTTATTTGATAAAATATCAAATTTTACTTCTTAATCATAATGAGATTAGCACTCGGTGTCGAATACAATGGCACTCACTTTCATGGCTGGCAACTTCAAGAAGAGGGGGTTAGAACCGTGCAAGGTGAAATTGAAAGAGCTTTATCAATAGTAGCTAATCACCCCGTTCGCGTCTTCTGCGCTGGAAGAACTGATGCTGGAGTTCACGCCATTGAGCAAGTCATCCATTTCGAAACCGATGCTGTTAGATCAGATAAATCATGGGTGTTTGGCTGTAATGTTAATCTTCCTCATGATGTGAATGTTCTGTGGGTTAAAGAAGTGAGCGATGATTTTCATGCTAGATTTGATGCCGTAGCTAGAAGTTATGAATATCGAATTTTAAACACCGAAGTAAGATCCTCTCTTAATTCTGATTTTGTATTATGGGAGCCAAGAAAAATTGACCTAGAAAAATTCAAAGAAGCTGCGAAAATTTTGGTGGGTGAACATGATTTCAGTTCATTTAGGGGTCATCTATGTCAGGCCAAGTCTCCTATTAAAAATATTGAATTTATTGACATAGATATGAGGGAATCATTGATTATTATCAATATTAAATCAAATGCTTTTCTTCATCATATGGTTAGAAATATTGTGGGG
>VMBT01000426.1_pt1 | contig 27322 bp, 28 predicted proteins | sample 4404301 | NCBI WGS metagenome assembly VMBT01 (sample SAMN12238535, study PRJNA552566) | marine metagenome | isolation source: Coastal seawater | place: USA: coastal Georgia, Sapelo Island | collected 2008-08/2009-08
GCCGAGCGGTTAGGCAGAGGTCTGCAAAACCTTGTACAGCGGTTCGAATCCGCTCCCGACCTCACATTGTAGCCTGACTATGAAATAGTTAGGCTATTCTTTTTTAATTTGTATACTCCATCGTATACGGTTTTTTATCAGAATCTCTCTTTTACCTTTGAAGTATGATCAACAAGGTAACAGTTAACTCAATTTTTGTGTTCGCTCTGGCTTTTAACCAAATGGGGTGTTCTTCTGAATCAGTTTCCAACAGTGAGATGCAAGTGCGTATTGATGAGTTGGAACAAGCTCTAGAAGAATGTCAAAATGGACCAGATAAGTTGTTGGCAGAGGTCATAAGGTCTCACCAAGAAGGTGAATACGCTAGGACGAAACAGATTTTCCTTGAAATGAAGGAAAAGTACCCAGATCGACCACAGTTTGAAGAAGCAGATTCGATATACCAACTTGCCGAGAAGGCCTATATGAAAGGGCAGGAAGCGCTTAAAAAGAAGCTTGCTGAAGCTAATGAGGCAAGACTGAAAGCGTTGAATAGCTTGAAGAAGGAAGTCGATGACGTCGCTGGATTAACATGGTATCATCAACCATTTTTTACGCACTACACCAATACCAATAGGACGTCAATTTACATGGGAAAATCCTACGGTGACGTGTGGATTCGCTTGAGAATGTCCTATACTGGTGAAGATTGGATTTTTTTTGACAATGCATACCTGTCATACGATGGCAAGACTAGAGAAATCCAGTTTGATGAGTACAGTGATAAAGAATCAGATAATGACGCAGGCGATGTGTGGGAGTGGATTGACGTTACTTTAACAGAGGACTTGATCCCATATATGAGAGAATTTGCTCAATCACCAAATGCTAAGATGCGCTTAACGGGGAAATATAGCAAGACGAGAAAATTATCAAGAAACGAGCGACGTGGAATTCTCTTGGTACTTGACGGTTATGACGCCCTCAAAGCAAAATAGGTTCAAGAAGCTTCAATAATACGTGCACTGCATCAACAGTCGCACTCAGATCGATCAACATACGTCTTGTTGTTATTACTATTCCAATAGTAACAACCTCCGGTATAAAAGTACTTTCCACTTGGGTGAAAGGCCGTCATGAATGGCAAATTGTGTCCAGATTGAATCACCAGCTCCACTTCATCCTTGGTACTCAGATCCTCCATCATCCCTCTACACAACTGTATCCCCTGTTCGTCTTCGATCAACTCATAGATTTCCAAAGCAGCTTTAAGCTCATCTGAAGAGCGCTGATCCTGATTCAGTCCCCTGTATGCTTCGTATCTGAGCAAATGAAGATCAGCTTGTGCTTTCTGATCTTGTTGAAGTATGGCAAGATCTAATGCCAGTTTAGATAGCGAAATTGCCGATGGGTATTCGTATTCCGCCATGAACTCTTCAGAGCGTTTGAACGAATCGTTCAAATGGTTGGCGATCTGTTCCTCGAAATATGGAAGTCGTTCGCTTCGCTCCTTCTCATCCATATCCAGTAAGACATCACGGTAATGGGCTCGCGAAAGCGGAGCTTTATTCAACACCCAAGTCGCATAGTTCTCAGAGAACTTCCATGATTTACTCATGTAATTAAACGGTCGTTCATGTACGAAGCGGAGGAAATGGTTTATCTCCTCGTGATCGGTGTTTCGGAATGCACCCGTCATGTCCATTCCGGCAAAGAGGCCTTGATCAAGGGTGTCGGACAATTCTGAAACGAATTCCGTCACCTCTTCGATCATGAAATCAAATCCGTCAAAGATGTACTTGCGATAAGTTGGATAATCTGAACTCATCAGTAATGCAAGGCTCAAGACTCCATATTTGTAATTCGTGGTGAATTTGATATGCGTCAAATAAGTGTGCGCCAGATAATCATTTTTTATAGGGGGTGAGCGAAATTCCACATACACCAGATCCCCGGCACGAGGGACCCATTTCAGCTTTGATGTATCCGTTTCCCGGAGAATGTACTCGGTATACGTGCCCGGCTCTCTCACTAGGTCGGCTTCTTCTATGAACCCAAGCTCACGTTCACTCTCAATTGCAGCTTGAACTGCACCATATACCGTCACTACTTCATCGGAGAAATTCAACACCGAAGGAATATTGGTCTTGATCAGGATACGCCCATCAGGTAAATATTCGACTCCTGAAATGGTCACGATGGCATCATTCCATTCAAACCATTAAGAGCTCAACGAATCATACAATTCCGGAGCCTCTATGGCAATCGCATTGTATAATTCTGCAACAGGTTCTAGATATTCGTAAATGGACCAGAACAAGGCAGTATCATACTGAAAATTGGATCGATACGCTGAGGCAAATGCGTTCAAATAAGCCGATCTGCTGGCCTTCCACTGCTTGTCATTGCGCAATAACCTCGCATGCTCGAACAGAGTTTCGAGATAGCCGATGCGCAGCGTATCACCAGAATCAACGAAAAATCCGATCTCGCCTTTGATACTATCAAGTTTAGTGCGCGACTGTGCGAATACACTCCCACAGACAAATGTCAAAACAAAGAAGAGTGAGATCCGCCTGATTTGTTGATACATGTATTGCGCCTCTTTCTGTTTATATTCGTTTACGCGCTAAATTAGTAAATGCTTGTTGGTCTTGCTGACTTTGGAACCAAATTCAATATGAGATATCTCGCCTTACTCACACTCTGTTGGTTATTCGCTATTCAAGCTCATGCTCAGTATTCCTCTCCTTCGGTAAAACTCACCGACGACCTCCAAACTTTAGACTGGAGTCGTTATGGTCAGTTGGGAAAGAAAGCACCTTCAGCGCCTAAGGCTTGTGGAGGCGACACGCTGGACTATGCGCGATATAAAGCATCTGCATTGGTGGCGATCAATGTGAGCTCAGGCTTTTTACTTGGACAGTATTACGATGCTCCGGGAGAGGTCACCGTGAAAGGTTTTGACTTTTATGCCTGGCAGACCATGGGTACTTCAGACACGATCACTTTGTACTGCCACATCCATAAGGCAGGTATAGACTCACTACCTTCAGGCCCTCCTGTTCGCACAGACACCATATATGTCGATTCCACCTTTGGTAGCGGTCAGTTAACTACCCTCTTAAAACGAGTGGTCTTTGATTCGGCCTACGTAACCAAAGACCCCTATGTACTAGTGGTAGAGAACAGAGATTCTATCCGAGTTGGGATCGTGGCCAATAGCTACCAGAACCGTGACGGTGAAGGGGACTACCTTGGTTGCGGCACGGTAGGTTTGCGTTGGTTCAACTTCCGCTATCTGAATATTGGAGGTACACCTTTGGATTGCGACATGGCTCTTGAGCCTCATGTGGAGTATAGCTTCTACAATGATTTTGAAGTAAAGGATTGTTACCGCTATCGTGATACGGTCAAATTCAAGAACAAGTCACTCGGATTCGTTGCCTCTCCCATGTATAACCGGTATGCGCTATTCGGACTGGAGCGTTTTTGCCATTATTGGAACTATGGCGACAATTATCGGCAGTACATTGTGGATGGAGAGCGCAAGTACACTTCCGGACAAAACAGAGTCGTCTCACTGGCTTCTCAGGTTTATTCACTTCGAGGTGGTAGAGTGTGCCGGGATACAACGATCAAAGACCTGCATTTCCAACCGGATGAGATCAACCTCACAGGCGATAGAAGGATCTGTGATGGAGATTCCGCCCTGATCCGCGCATCTACCAATGGACAAGTGTATTGGTACAATAACTACCAGGACACAATGGCCATCGATTCCGGTCTTACCTATTACACCAAGCCGCTTCAGCAGAATGACACCTTGTATGCTCAGTCGATCAATCGACAATGCAGCACACAACGTAAGACTTTTGTGGTAGAAGCATTGGAACGACCAACTGTGCCTATCGCGGGAAATGACTCGGTATGTCAGAATGCCAAGGCAAACCTTTCGGCGAGCACTAGTACTGGAATCATTCGATGGTATCCTGATTCAACGGTGCTGGCTGTGGTTCATGAAGGTACAGTACTGGAAACGGCACCTTTGAATAACGATACTTTCTTCTTCGTAAAGGCATTCAATGACTTCTGCACCCATGAAGGACGAGTGCGGGTAAGTGCGTTCGTTGACTCAGAATTTGCGCCACAGGCTCCGGATGTCATGAACGACACGACCATTTGCCTGATCGACGGAGCAGTTGATCTGGATGCAAGCTCGCCCTACCTCATGCGCTGGTATGATAAGCCCAGTGGAGGTTCTGTACTTGATACCGGAAAAACCATCGCATTCACTCCTGCCGAACGTGGTAAGAGCTATAGATATGTGGAGGCGTATGATGGTCGATGTGCAAGTTCAAGGTTGCCGATTGAGGTAGAAGTACATCATTTCGGAACAGTACCAACCCCGCATACGATGAAATTCTGTGAGGATGAGCATCTGATACTGAATCTTACCGGTGTAGATAGTGATCTGTACTGGTATGAAAGCGAGAGCAGCCTGACACCAGTGCACACAGGTAACATCATGGATCTCGGCACGATCAACAAAGACACTTCTTTCTATCTGCAACCATTCGAAGGGATCTGTCTAGATACCGCAAGAACCAGGTATATTGCATTCGTCGTTCCATTCCCAAGGATCGATAAATACCTAATCGACACAGGATTCTGTGATGGTTCAGAACCACATATTGAGCTGGACCTGAATATGGGTCAGGTTTATTGGTACACGGATACTCTCGAACAGGCGATCGATAGCGGATCCACGTGGGTCGTAGGAGAACAAACTCAAGACTTTACCGGATATTACCGCATGCGATTTGAGCATTGTGTCGCGCCATTTGAAAGTTTCACTTCGCGTGCCTTGCTCCAACCGGATGCCAATTTCGACTTCCAGATCTATTCCTGGCGTAAGGTCGACTTCCTCTCTCGTTTAACGGGTCAGGGAACATACATGTGGGATTTCATGGATAATGGTGACACAGCTATGGGAACTGATGTGAGTCATCGCTTCACGGCAGACGGAGATTACGATGTACAGCTCATAGTGGCTTCCGATGAAGGTTGCTCAGATACCGTGATCAAAACCGTCACGATCAATACCGTAGGAATTGGAGAGCACGCACTTTCTGCCACTGTAAAGATGTTCCCTAATCCGAGTAATGGTTTGATGAATGTGCACCTCAGTGAACTACCTGTGAATACCCTAGGAACCTTGAGCGTGTATTCATCCATTGGTCACTTGATCAGAGAGCAAAATGTGCTTAGTTCTGAAATGCAGATCGACCTCTCGGATCAACCTAGTGGAATGTATCATCTCGAGCTTCAGATCGAAGGAGAAACTGTGCACTTCCCTTTCTTCATTAAATAGACCTATCTCAGCTTCCGGATCACCGGTAGAAATTTATTCTACCAATATCCACATTGGTTGATTGGACGGGCAACACAGACGTATTATTGCCTTGAATGAACCAAGAGTACATAACAGTCCTTATTCCTTGTCTTGATGAGCAAAAGGAAATCCTATGTGCGGAACTGGATGTGCTTGGCTCTGATGGCGTTTGGGATAAAGGAACCGAAGTAGAGGCATATTTCCCAAAAGAGATCTGGGACCAGAAGGTCCTGTATGACATGCTCTCGAATTATGGGCTGGAGAACTCCTTTCACATTTCTACGCTCGAGGACAAGAACTGGAATCAGGAATGGGAATCCGGATTCGACCCGATCCGCATCGATGATGAGGTGTTGATCCGTGCGACTTTCCATGAGCATGAACCGGGTTTCAAATACGAATTGGTGATTGACCCTCGAATGTCCTTTGGAACCGGCCATCATGCTACCACCCGGCTCATGATCGACATGATGCTCACCATGGATCTTCAGGGCAAAAAGGTCCTGGACATGGGCAGTGGTACCGGCGTTCTTAGCTTTTTGGCTGCGCAAATGGGCGCTTCAGAAGTGATCGGTGTGGAAGTGGATTCGAATTCGGTGGATAACGCACGCGATAATTCAAAATATAACCTTTCGACAGGCGTTAGATTCATCGAAGGATCCCATGAAGCCATGCCCGATATCGAATTTGACATCATTCTGTCGAACATCACCCGAAACATCAATAGATCGCTTTTACCACATCTCATAAAAAAGCTATTAAGGGATGGATACCTGGTAATGGCAGGATTTTTGAATTTTGATCTGGAAGAAATGGTGCAGCTATGCGCGGATCATGGCGCCCGATTGATCAGGAACAAGAGTCTTGACGACTGGGAAGTGATCATAGTTCAGAAGAAATAACACAAGCAGGAGTGGAAAGAAACAATACAGTTCGAATCAAATTTCAGTGGCTCATCATTCCAATGATGTTCCTGGCCTCCCTCCTGTTCACCAGTCTTGCGGATGCGCAAACCAAAGGATTTAGCAGGGATCGCGCGGTTTTCATCAAAGAGCTTGGGGAATATCTGGCTACCGTCAACAATGACAAGCTGAATAAGGAATACGAGAACCTTTTGGAGCTTTGGAATGCCAGTGATTTCAGCGAAGAGCAAGAGGACTTGATCATGCGGATGTGTACGCGAATGCAACTCGACCGACTCAAGGTTGATCCTGACTTTCACGAATTGGTGCGTACGATCGTTGCTTCTCGTGATTCGTCAGTGAGTCGAGACAAATTCGACAACTGGTCGAAGGTGGCTTACGGTCTATTGAAGTCGAATCAGGAACTGTTCAAGGAATTCCTTCCTATGTCGGGTGATGTCTTTCGCGAACACGTGTTCTACAGAGACGACAGTAAACTCTGGGAATTCACCGGTGGTGATTTCAAGTTCATTCTGAAAAAAGGTCAGGTACTACTTGAAGTCAAGAAGGCCGATCTGATCTGTAAAGGTCCGGATGATAAATTCACCCTGCGAGGTACCAACGGAACCTACGATTTGGCTACCAAGCGTTGGGAAGGAGATAAAGGCCGCACTGACTGGGAGCGTTCCAAAATGTCCACTACGGAATTGTTCGTGGAATTCGGCCAGTACGAAATCGACGCGACCAAGGGCGAGTTTGAGCACGACAGCGCACTCGTTACCTACAAAGGAGTTTTGGAGGAAAAGGTCTACGGTCATTACAAGGACAAGATATCGAGTGCCAAGCTCAGTTCAGAGCGCAAGGACTTCTCGGATTCGGAGTTCCCGCAATTCGAATCCTATCGCAACAAATTGAAGATCAGCGCTTTTGGTGACGAGCAGGTCAAATACACCGGGGGGCTTTCCCTGGCGGGAAACAAGATGAAAGGAACCGGAAGCGCTGATGAACGCGCCGAATTCCAGTTCTACAATGAAGACAAGCTGACGGTTCGGGTTGTCTCCTCCAATTTCAAGATCACTCCCGAAAAGATCACTTCTAATTCTGCGCAGGTCACTATCCTCACGGACAGTGGCGAGATCTACCACCCTACTGTGAAGTTCTCGTTTTTGCGGGACAAGCGCGAGATCACCGTCACCCGGGGAGACAAGGGATTGGAACAAGCACCGTTTTACGATACGGATCACAATCTGGAGATCTGGGTGGATCAGATCAAGTGGAAGCTCGAAGAACCCAAGATCGAGTTCGATATGCTCCTGAACGACGCAAAAGCACGCTTTCAGTCCAAGAACTTCTATCGCGAGTTCAATTACGAACGACTTACACGCGGTATGATGAGTTACCATCCGATCACCAAAATGTACCAGCACTGTATTCGAATGCGAGCTGATACATTCACGCTCACTGATTATGCATTTGCTATTGGCAGCAAACGCGAGAATTTGCTTCCACAAATGTTCATGCTGGCTGATGAAGGATTTATTTATCTAGACCTTGAAACGAATAAGATCAAGGTGAAGGAGAAGCTGTTCAATTACTACAGAAACCACTTCAAACTAGCCGATTATGATGTCATCCGGTTCATATCCGTGATAGGTGGGCGACCTAATGCCACACTGAACCTCATCAACTATGACCTGCAATTGGAAGGGGTACGCCTGTTCCACTTCAGCGATTCTCAGAACGTGGTTGTCATTCCACACGAACAACAGGTAACTGTAAAGAACAATCGCCGATTGACTTTTGGTGGGCGTGTAACGGCAGGCCGCTTCGATTTTTACGGACAGGACTTCGATTTTCGCTATGAAGGCTTCGATATCAACTCGAATAACATCGATTCGATGAAGCTCTTTTTCCCGGATACCATTGACCAACGATATCTCATTCCGATCAAAACCGTATTGCGTGATCTCAGTGGGACGCTCTATATCGATAAACCACACAACAAATCAGGGATCAAGGACTTTCCGGAGTATCCAAAATTCGTGAGCAGGAGTCCGGCTGTGATCTCCTACGACAAGAAAGGCATACACAACGGTGCTTACAAGAAAGACATATTCCGCTTTGAGGTCGATCCGTTTGAGATCGATAGTATGGACAATTTCACCATTGCAGGTTTGACATTCCCGGGAACTTTTGTTTCAGGAGGTATCCTGCCGGAGTTCAAGTACGAGGCAAGGATCATGAAAGATTATTCACTCGGTTTCACTCGCAAGAATCCACCCAGTGGATATCCTATGTATGGAGGCAAAGGGCATGGAGAGATCGACATCAGCATGAGTGAGGAAGGTTTCCAGGCCAAGGGAGAGATCACCTACGAAGGAGCCGTGATTGAGTCGCAGGATATCATCATGATGCCGGATTCGACCAACGCCATCGCTGAGTCGTACAAGATCGAAAAGAGCGAGAAATATCCTCGGGTTGAAGCACGTGATGTGCTCACACATTGGATGCCAAAGGTGGATAGCATGTACGTGAATACAAATGGGCACGAGGTAGACATCTTCTCGGATGGCAGGTATTCACAGGAGATCTAGTTCAGACTCCGAAACAGCTAGCAGGAGGCGGTGATCTCGCATGGGATAACGCTGTGCTTTCATCAAAAGCCATGGTATTTGGTCCTGAGAAAGCCGACGCGGCCGTATCGAGCATTCGTATCGGTGACATCGACGCAGGTATGATCTCATTTGCCTCGGACAACGTCAAAAGTCACGTCGATTTCGAGAAACGTACAGGTGACTTTAGAGCGAACAAACTCGGTCAGCTCGCGGAGTTCGCGTATAACCAATATGCAACCAGCATGGACGACTTCAAATGGGACATGGACAAAAAGACCATACTTGTCACATCCAGCGGTAGAATGCCGGATGAGAAGTCTGTATTCCTTTCCCGCCGTGCAGATCAGGGCGGACTGTCATTCCAGTCGACCAAAGCTCTGTTTGACATGAACACGGGGATCATTTACGCAGAGGAGATACCGCATATCGATATTGCCGACTCCCGAGTATTCCCGGTGGACGGGAAAGCGGTCATCGAGAAAGATGCAGTCATGCGACCGCTCGAGAATGCCAAGATGCTGGCTTCACGAGACAACAAGTATCACGAACTCATCGAATGTACCATTCGCATCATGGGTAAGTATAATATCAGCGGTGAAGGGAACTACATTTACAAGGATAAGCACCTGACCGGACAGAAGATCCATTTCAACCAAATGCGCGTCTTAAGAGACACGACGGTGATGGCGAAAGGATTCATCAAGGACTCCTTGGATTTCACGATCAGTCCTCGCATTCAGTACAAAGGACATGCAGAGCTTCACAGCGATCAGGAGCACCTGTGTTTCGATGGATACGCATTACCGCTTCATACATTCAAGGATTACACGAGTATCTACTTCCGCTATTCCGGACAGCCTGATCCAAAGAACGTGATCATGGACGCACGAAGTCCGAAGAATGAGATCAAGAAAGGTATCGACATCAGCATGAATATCGCTCCTATTGATTCGATCAATGTGTATCCAAGCTTCTTCAATTTCAAACGTGTTTACAGCGACCCTGAGATCACTACCGATACAGGGATATTGTACTACGATGAAGAGAGTAGCACGTTCTTCGCCGGTGATAGCAACCGCTTATTGAATAATGCACCTAGAGGAAGTTATATCAGCTTCAACGAGGATACACGCATGATACAGTCAGAAGGAAAGCTCAATCTAGGATTGGATTTCCGTGACGAATTCTTTGTAAAACCTTCCGGGAAGATCTACAAGCATGAGGATGATTCCACGTTCACATTTGAATCGATGTGGGCCATGCACATGAGGATTCCCGAGGAATGCTGGTTGCGCTTGCAGGAAGTGATCACCAAGTATGGGGAGAAAGCACCGAAGTACAGTCCGGACCGGGAAGACGTGAAGCACCGTCTGGCCGAACTACTCGATGACAAAGACTACAAGCAAGTAGTGAAAGGTGTCTCTGATTTCGGCGAGGTTCAGGTCAAAAAGGATATTGGAGCGGATCTATTACTTACGAATGTCAAGTTTCGATACAATAAGAGACTTGGGGCTTTCGCCGGGTATGACAAGGTGGAACTAGCTACTGTCGGAGACAAGGCGATCAATCAAAAGTTCGATTCACGCATCCTGATCGAGCAAAAGCGAAGCGGCACGAGACTGGTGTTTTACCTGGAGGTATCAAAATACGACTGGTTCTACTTTGAGTATCAGCGTGGGATCCTGTACATATACACAACAGACAAGGAATTCAACGATGCTATTCGGATCAAAGGAAGAAGCATCAGCAAAGACCGATATTTGGTTCGATTGGCATCACCTGTAAAAGTGAGCCGACAGATCGACAAAGTGGATGCCCTCCGAGAAATCCATTAATATCGCAGCTTCTTTATGAGTTCGGACCTGATCATTCTTTGTCTGAGTGCCTATTTACTCGGCTCCATCCCATTTGCCGTTCTTGTGAGCAAAGGGTTCCACGGTATAGATGTTCGTGAACACGGAAGCGGAAATGCCGGAGCAACCAATGTTTTTCGGGTCTTAGGGGTAAAAAGTGGCACGATCGTGCTACTTCTGGACATTTTCAAAGGGATGACAGCAGCTAATCTTGCATGGCTACTGTGGGAACCCGAGAGCATTGAACTTGCTGCACAGAATACGATTGAATTGAAGTTGGCGTTTGGCATCCTGGCAGTACTCGGGCACCTCTACCCTGTTTTTGCCAAATTCAAGGGAGGCAAAGGGATCGCAACTCTTCTAGGGCTTGTGATCGCGATCAATCCACTACTAGCTCTCGGATGTATATCTTGCTTCGTGCTAGTGCTCTTGCTCTCTCGCACAGTGTCCATCGCATCGATCATTTCAACAATGATGTTTGGAATCTTCACATACCTCATCTACGGGTATGGAGAACCGATTCTTCTTTTTTTTGGGATATTTGCAGTGTTACTCGTGCTTTTCACGCACCGAAGCAACTTGGTTCGGCTGTGGAATGGCGAAGAGAAACGCATTACTCTGGGAAAGAAGAAATAAGGCAAACAAGCGCTCATTTTCTTTGTTTCTCACTTGGATAGAATATGAACGCCGATAATATCTACAATACGCAGTGGCAGCAGCAGGAAGAAGATGATCTTCTTCTGGATGTGCTTGGTGGATATGCCATCATCCTGTACAACGATGACGTGAACACCTTCGATCACGTGATCAATTGTCTGGTTGAATACTGCGACCACGATCCTGTCCAAGCTGAACAATGCTCACTTATCGTTCATTACAAAGGCAAATGTGAAGTCATGCATGGCGGCACTTCAGAATTGAAGCCTGTTTGCGAAGCCTTGAGCGATAAAGGGTTGAGCGCGGTTATCGAAGAGGTTTAATCCACTTCTCATTAGTGAGGTATCTTGATCTTCTATCCATCTTTTTGTCTGATACAAAAAGAAGCAAAAAGATCAGAGAGTGCGAAAAGCACGTCGTTTGACCTGTCGCGCATACCGACCCCTCTCTCAGCCGGCCAAACCCCTCCCGCTTCCTCCACTCGCTCTCTCAATCCCAACGCTCTAGCCTATCATTTGCCCCATGTCCTTTTATAGTTTATCATATTCGGCTAGCACATGACGAGAGAAAACGGCCAGAAATTACTGCCGGAACACCGTAACAATCAAGCTGCATTTCCGCTGAAACCCGACACCCAATTCCCGCCCCCCTATTTCTATTGTTTAAATAAAATATTAATGCGACCTTTGCGCCCCGCCGGAATGGAGTCCCGGCGGACATTAATTAATAAATAATGGCAGTAAAACTTAGATTAACTAGAAAAGGCCGCAAGAAGCGTCCTTTCTACCACATTGTGGCGGCGGATGAACGTGCTCCGAGGGACGGTAGATTTATTGAGAAGTTGGGTACTTACAACCCGACCACAGATCCTGCAACGATCGATGTCAATTTTGACAAAGCGATCGATTGGTTGCAAAAAGGAGCTATCCCTACAGACACAGTCCGCGCTATCCTCAGTTACAAAGGTGTAATGTACAAGAATCACCTCTTGAAAGGTGCTAAAAAAGGTGCATTCCCTGAAGAAGAAGTTGAAACGCGTTTCAACGCTTGGCTGGAAGAAAAAGAATCCAAGATCAGCTCTAAGAAAGAGAAGATCGCGGAAGGCATGGCTAAGAAAGCACAGGAAGACATGGAAAGAGAAACAGCGAAACGCGAAGCGATCGCCGCTGCAGTTCTTGCCAAGAATTCTGAGCTCTCTGGTGAATTAGAAGCAGAAGCTGCTGACGCAGCAGAAGGCGCTGAAGAAGCTCCGGCTGTTGAGGCGGAAGCAACGGAAGAAGCTCCTGTAGCAGAAGCAGAAACTACAGATGAGGCACCTGCTGTTGAGGCAGAAGCTGAAACTGCAGAAGAGCCAGCTGAAGAAGCACCTGTTGCAGAAGCAGAAGCTGCAGAGGAAGCACCGGCAGCAGAAGCTGCGGAGGAAACTCCGGAAGCAGAAGCAACGGAAGAAGCACCTGAAGCTGAAGCAAGCGAAGAATCTTCAGAAGAGGAAGAGAAGAAAGAGGAAGCGGCAGAATAACCCTTCCATGTTCTTTGATCCCGGGCGTCTAAGGGCCATTGGCTTCATCAGAAAAGCACACGGCTTCGACGGCGAGATCAAACTGATCATTGAAGATCAGGAAACTATAAATAAAGAGGAACCGGTATTCCTGAAACCAGGAGGCAAACCGGTTCCTTTTTTTATTACCCAATTCCGGGGAAATCATCCCGAGTGCATCGTCCGAATAGAAGGAATTGACGCCGATGCTATTCCACGCTACCAGGGAATGGCAATCTACCAGACCGGAGAAAGTACGGCTGATTCGGATTGGGATATCAACGGTTATAGCCTGTTCAATGGTGATGTACTTGTCGGTGAGGTCCTGGACGTTCTGGAGCGCAATATGCAGGATCTACTCGAAGTTCAAGTTGACGATCAAACTATTCTCGTGCCGCTGGTTGAAGATCTCATTCGAGAAGTGGATCACGACGAAAAGCGGATCTTCATGGATCTTCCGGATGGGTTACTAGAGCTTTAGAAATGAGCGAACAAACTTTTAACCGGATCGGATCAAAACTCCAGGAGTCCCACAATGCCACGTCAGGCAAGATGTTTGGAAAACCCTCCTGAAGGGATCCAACAACAAGGCCGTGGCTTCATTTTTCAAAGGTGAAATGGTCTTTAAGCTGGGTGCGGAAGAAATCCACCTATTGAGAGATCGATATCCAGGTTCGGTAAACTGGGATCCTTCTGGAAAGGGACGCCCAATGAAGGACTGGCTTCAGGTGCCTGCAGCTTTTGAAGAGGAATGGGAAAAACTAGCCATTCAGGCAGTCAACTTCGTCACGGCCCAGGGTTATACAGATCAGTAGACCTTTTCGATCAAATACTTCTTGTCGTTGAATTCAACGGTATCTCCCGCATTCTTACCAAACATGATCTTTCCAATTGGCGAGATCCCCGAAATGCACATCACCGGTTCGTGATCGACCATTACCCTGCCCATTGCGATAGCCACGAAAAAATAACCCTGATCGGTTTTGACCATCGAACCTGTACTTATGGTTTCCGTGAGACCGACTGGATCCACTCGCAACATGACCTGCCTCATTTCCAGTAAGTTGGAAAGTTGTCGATTGGCTTTCTCAACTTCCCACTGCATTTGAGCTTTGGTGACCTCGTGCTTGTCTCCTGCCGTGTTCTTCTCTTCCGTATTTGCTGCTTCCTGATAGCGATTGATGAGGTCCTTCACATCTGTGATGCGAACCTCTAAAGCTGCGTTCACAGCATCGTAAATCTCTCTTTTTTCGATCCTGGCCAACATGAGAACTGCTTTGATCAAATTTAGTGATTTCAAAACAGCTTGCAAACGACTTCATATGGATGAGCGCACTCACGGTCAATACCTATCCATTGACTAAATTGCGAAAGATGAGGCCGAAAAGTGTGCTACTCGTATTGCTGGGAACGTTGATCTTCATGCTTCCCGCATTCTACAATGGATTTCCATTGGTTTTCTCTGATACCGGCATGTACATCATGAGCGGAATGGAGTTATATGTCCCGGCGGACAGACCCATCACCTACGGTCTCCTGTTGAGACTTTGGTCCTTTTTAGGACTATGGGGCGTAGTGATATTTCAGAGCTTATGCCTCGCATATGCACTGTGGCGCGTTTGCGTCCATTTACTGAACTCGAGTGCTGATCGCTTCTATCCTATAGTCTGTGTTTTCCTTGCTTCCACCGGTTCGGCAGCCTGGTACAGTAGTCAGTTAATGCCGGATGTTTTTAGTGCCGTACTGTTCTTGTGCGTTTTTCTCACCTTGAACTCCAAACGTTTCGGTGCAAACGATATCCCGGTGTTGGCACTGATGTGGCTCAGTGCATTGGTACATTACTCACATGTCTTGCTTCTGATCTCACTTTGCTTGATTACTGTACTGTGGTATTTTCTTTCAAAGAGGAGAGCATTCCAGACCACTACCATTCTCGCACTGGTTTCAGTCACCATCCTGGCCTCAATGAGTCTGGCGCTTCTCAATTTGCAATTGGATGGTCGCTTCGGATGGAGTAAAGGAGGTCATGTTTTCCTGATGGGAAGATTGATCGACACAGGGATCGCTCAAAAATACCTGGATGATAATTGCCAGAATGAGGATCTCATCTGGTGTCAATACACTTCTGAATTACCTACCAACAGCAGGACCTTTCTGTGGGACCCGGAGAGCCCACTGGCTGACCTGGGAGGATGGGGAGGAAGTAAGGAAGCCAATATGCAGTTGATAAAGGGTGTGATCACGGATCCGGGATCTTGGTTTCCTCTGCTGGGATACGGTATCCAAGGGACCTTGTCTCAGCTCACTCAAAATGACGTTGGATCAGGGCTAATGACGGATTGGTACTCTAAGCCGGGTAGTCCGCCATACGACCACATCAAAGCACACTTTCCCGGTCAGATGAATCCGTATTTACAATCACGTCAGAATGGGAATCTGTGGGATCAGGATCTTAACTTAACTGCTTTCAACATCACCAACTACATTCTTATCGTTGCCAGTGTATTCATACTACTGTTCCTGCGTCTGGGTTTCTGGTGGAAACATCTCTCATCTACACTGAGACTCGCCATTAACGTGTTGATCGCCGGTATTGTGGTCAATGCTGCGATCACGGGAGGGCTGGCTAACGTTTATGACCGACTCCAGGCACGTGTATCCTGGTTGATCGTGTTTGCGGCAATTATGGCTTTGCTAGAGCTTAGACAGCTGATCAGACTATCCAAAGCTGCGGCAGACTAATTACCTTTGAACCGTGCGAATCGACATCATTACTGTACTGCCGGGACTACTTCAAGGGCCACTCAATGAAAGCATTCTAAAGAGAGGCTCCCAAAAAGGAGTGCTCGATATCAATGTCATTGACCTCAGGGAATATGGACTCGGGAAGCACAAACAAGTAGATGACGAAGCGTACGGCGGTAAAGCCGGAATGGTCATGATGATCGAGCCGATCGCCAATTGCATTGGTGTCCTACAGAAGGAACGCACTTATGACGAGGTCATCTATATGACTCCGGATGGAAAGCGTTTCGATCAGAAAACTGCAAATACTCTTTCGCTCAAGGAGAATCTCCTTATCCTCTGTGGGCACTACAAAGGCATTGACGAGCGTATCCGGGAGGCATTTATCACCATGGAGATCTCCATCGGCGATTATGTTCTGACCGGAGGAGAGTTAGCAGCAGCCGTTGTAACAGATGCCATATGTCGCTTGGTCCCGGGCGTACTGAACGACGAAACATCTGCCCTTTCGGACAGTTTTCAGGATGGATTGCTTTCTCCACCGATCTACACGCGACCAGCGGAGTTCGAGGGAATGATCGTACCTGAGGTACTTCGCTCAGGCAACTTCAAAGCCATTGAAGACTGGGAACACGAGCAAGCCTTGAAACGTACCGAAGATCGCCGCCCCGATCTGTTGGATTAGCTTTGATAAGGTTGAAGGGGTCCTGAAACAAGTTCAGGAAGACAGCACTTATCCTTTTACGTACTGAGTATATTGGGACGAATGCTGTTCATTCATATTTGGAGCTACTCATTTATAATTTTGGTTGCAACAGTCAACCTCAAACCAAATCCTGAATTTGAAAACGATGTCATCCTGAACTTGTTTCAGGACCTCTCTAACTTTTCCTATACGCTTAATAGCCTATCGATCTGCTCAGCCATTACCCTATCCTTCTCCGTAATTATGTCCCCCGCATCGTGTGTATTTAATTCAATAAGTACACGGTTGTACACATTGGACCAGTTCGGGTGATGATCCATTTTCTCTGCGATCAGAGCAACACGATTCATGAAGGCCCATGCTTCAGAGAAGTCCTTGAATTCAAACTCTCGAACGAGGCTATTGTCTCTTTCTTCCCACATGTGAGCAAGCTAGAGGAAAGATCGCTTAAAACAAAAGCATGGAGGCCACTCCGGTGGCCATGACATATTTAAGTCCGGTAGACAAGCGTGCGTAGTCCCGCGTGTAGCGTGCTGTTCCCAATCGGACCAGGATCAGCCACATTGGTAGCACTACGCAAATTATATTGTAAGCGTAATACACATACAACAAAGTCCCTGAGAACAAGGTGCTGATCCATTGATAGTGGATCAGCAGAAAGAACACGATCGTGAATACCAATGCACCCTGAGCCAGCATGATCGCGCGTGAATTCCCAAACACGATCGGCAAGGTGTGATATCCGGCGATGGCATCACCTTGACGATCTTCTACATCCTTGACCAGTTCACGCGTGAACGTGAGGAGGAAAGCCATTATGGTGAAGAACAAGGTCAAAGCGAAGTTGGTATCCGGAAATACGAGATACACTTCATAGATGCTGAACGCAGTGCACAGAGAGACGATCACATTCCCGACCAGGACCAAGCGTTGAAACAAAGCGGAATAGGTAAAAAGAATGGCTGCGAGTAATACCATCAGAATGGCAATCGTAGGTGAAACCAGATAGCCAATTAATACACCACCTACATTGAGCAATGAATATGTCAACCAGTACAGAATTGGGTGCCACAACTGAAAATAACACCTGTTGGGCTTATTCTCCTGATCAGCCTTTCTGTCGAAATAATCGTTTATAGCATAGCCTCCGGCAGTGATCAGTAGCAATGAGATCACCATTACATAGAGCGTGAGATCATTGAGATCCTCTACCTGTATTTTGAAATCAAGATAGAAAAATGTGCTGATCTGAAAGAGTCCTATCATCACAAGATTCAAAGGACGAAAGATCAATAAAGCACGGAAGATACCTCTCATTTCTTACGCGGGAATTTCATGCGGTAGTCTACCGCAACCTTCCCTTTCGAGATATCGGTCAGTTTACTTTTAAGTAATCGGCGTTTCAATGGGGTGAGGTGGTCTATGAACAACACACCTTCAATGTGATCGTACTCGTGTTGGATCACACGAGCTGTCATACCGTCAAACTCTTCTTCGTGCCATTTGAAATCGGCATCCTGGTACTTCAAACGAATGGTCTTGTTTCGTTTCACGTCTTCCCGGATATGCGGTATACTTAGGCATCCCTCTTCGTAAGGCCATATCTGATCAAATTCGTCGATCATCTGCGCGTTGATGAAAGCCATGCGTTTGCCTTGCGACTTGTCATCATACATGTGAGAGCTGTCGATAACGAACAATCGTATATCCAAGCCGATCTGCGGTGCAGCCAACCCTACCCCATGCGATGCATCCATGGTCTCGTACATGTTCTCGATCAATGCGCCGAGCTCCGGATAGTGCTCATCGATCTCTTCGCATTGCTTGCGGAGAACGGCGTCTCCATAGGCTCGGATGGGTAGTATCATAGGTGACCTTGCAGGTAGTCCTGCAAAATTAAGGTCGCTGCCGTAGAATCCAACAGCTCCTTTTTGCGACGTTGCTTTTTGCGCACCCCGCTCTGAACCAGAGCCTCCATGGCTCTTTGAGATGAGTATTGCTCGTCCTGGCGCTCGATCATAGCATTTGGGATCTTCTTCTTGAGTTCATCGATGAACTTCAGGATCTCCTCTTCTACTGCCGACAATTCGCCATTTGCCCGAAAGGGCTGGCCTACTACATAGCATTCGATATCTTCTCGGGAAGCATAATCCGTTAAAAAGGAAATGGCCTCTGTTCGCGGAACAGTGGTCAGTGGTGTAGCAATGATCTGAAGCGGATCGGTGGTCGCCAATCCAACTCGCTTCATTCCAAAATCGATGGCAACTATCCTCGCCATAAATTTATTTAAGTCTAAACATCAGTGGCAATCTGAACCGCATAGCCACATTCTTTCCCTTCTGAGAGGCAGGTTCCCAGTCTGGCATAGCTCTGATCACGCGCGTCGATTCTTCTTCCATAGCACGCTTAGCATCGTCACAATTCACGGGAGTTGTGTCCTTCTCCTTTTTCTTTGGTTTTGGGGAACCAGCGCAGTTTATCATGGACCGTGTGATCTTCACATCATCTACTTCTCCATTGGGACGGATCACAAATTCAACAAATACCTTTCCCTGACAATCACAGTCAATTGCACTATTAGGGTAATTCAGTTTTGAGGCAATGAACTTATTCATCTCCTCATTTCCTCCGATGTACTGAGCTTGTTTTTCCACTTGAAAGAATTCAAATGTTTCCTTTTCAGAGCCGATCTGCGCATCCGCACTGAATGCGAACAGAAGAGTGGAAAGACAGAGAGTTACGTATTTCATGATGTTGGATATGTGATTCAAAAGTAACGAATCAACGATCATGCCTGGGTTGCCGTTGGCAAAAAAAAAGGTGCTCATTCACATGAGCACCTGCACAATTAACAATGTATAACGTATGATAAGATAATTGACGCCTAGCCTTGGATCTCAAACCGGATCGGCAATCGGAATCGCTGATCTACAGTCTGTCCTTTGATAGTCGATGGAGTCCATTTGTCCATAGACAGGACCGCATCTTTTGCAGCACTTTCGAAGAGATGGGTCGCTTTAGAATGCTCAGCGCCTTCTTTAGCTCCTCCGGTCACTTCGCTTTTGCTGACTTCTACATTGGTCACAGTTCCGAATCGATTCACTACGAATTCAACTTCAACCAGTGCTTCGAGTCCTTCTGTGCGGAGCTCCTCCGGGTACACCAGATTCTCGCTCACAAATTCATTCAAAGCTTGTTTGCTCTCACCGAAATACGCTTCGGTTTTCATGACCTCATTCTTTGGAGAATTTGGGTCTTCTTTCGCATTTGCTGTTCCGAATAAAACGATAGCACTCAATACCATTGCAGCATACTTCGATAGAAGAACCGCTTTCTTAGATGTGTTTTTTAAATAGCTCATAAACCTCAGATTTTGCTCCTGATACGAGGTGAGCCTGAAGAAGTTACTCGGATTTCCTGTATATCGATATACGGTGAGTTTTGCCCGATGAACGGACAGAAAACTCCTGTAACATGATAATTCCCGTTGAATTTTGAAGCATTTCCTCGGGAACTCCTTTGTCACTGAAACTGAAATAACTGTCCCAGAATATTATGGTCCCGCTGTCTAGGGCTGCGATCACTCCCTTTTCCATGATACGCACCTCAGATGGGTCGTCCATGTCGCGCCCAAGTGCCATGGTGAGATAGTGCTGTGCATAACACACTGTGGATGAGCTGAATTCAGAGTTTTTGAACCACCTGGCAGCATCATCAGCGCAGCGGAGACTGACATCCTTTTCCAGCGACTCAGGCAAGGAGAAGCCCATTTTGTTACCGGTGAAAGGGAATATTAAGACCAGAAGAAGTATTGCAAAGCGTGCCCGCTTTCCAACCTTGCTGGATCCCATTTCTCCGATCACGTATAACATGACAAGAGTTGACATCGGCAACACTGCAATGAACACTCGCCGCAGACCAAAGCTGTGGAACCACCCCATTGCCCAGAAGATCGTGTGAGCGCAAAAGAAGGACCAGAAGATCACTAATGCCCAAAGGAATGGTGAGGTCAGACTTATCTTCCTTTGAAACAGATGAACTAGGATCAGTACAGTACCAGTCAGAAGGAGTAAGAACAATGGTAATCCCATCGCAAATGGCAACTGATCGATATAGTGCGACCAGGAACCGCTTCCATACTTCTGCTCAGCTCCACTGTAAGGGTTCCGGTGAAACACCCAAAGCAGATCGTTGTAATGTGCTGCTCCAACGATGGAGTAAATGATCGTTCCTGCCGTGAAGAAGCCAAGCTTTTTCCAATTCCCATCCAATAGCACCAACACTGCAAGTGCAGGAATGACGATCCAGCCTTCGGATCGCACAAACGGAAGGAAGGACCAAAGTATCAGGGCCCAGGAACTGCGATGACCGTGATATAAAACCAAACCGGCGCACAGAAGCAAAGCAAACAACGGCTCCGTCAGTCCACTACTTTGCACCATGAACAGATCAGGCATCAGAAGTCCGAATGGCAGAATCCAAACCAGATCTTGAATAGGCGATGCTTTACTACCCGAGCTTTTGTAGCTGATGAAGGCTAATGAGACCAGAGCGCCGACCACACAAGCAGTATTGAACAGCTTCATACCGATCCAACCGAGTTGTGTAAAAGGCGCTGCTAGAAGCACGAACAATGGCTTTGCCCAGTGATGCAATAAGTATGAAGGATAATCGAACGCTTGACGAGCATAGATAAAATGCAAGATGCTATCCCCTCCATCGAACGTGTTCTGATTGATGTAGACTCCAACAAGATCGGCGATCACGACAATTAGTAGGAACAAAGGGGTGATCCATCGAATTCTCGCCTTTTGATCTTCAATTGCCACTGTACTCGTCTAATTTCACGCGAAAATAGACAAAGGTCCGTCGATGAGGTGACCGAGGTAATGCCTCAATTCCTATCTTCGCGTCCTTTCTGAACAATCACACTTGTTAACTAAATACCAAATGAAAAGATTAGTAGCGATCGTCGTTGTGGCTATGTTGTCGCTTGGGCAACTAGTTAAAGCCGACGAAGGGATGTGGCTCCCTCACTTGTTGAAAAGCCAGAACTACGAGGAAATGAAGCGTTTGGGTCTAAAGCTTACCCCTGAACAGATCTACGCCGTCAACAACAGCTCGTTGAAAGATGCGATCGTCCGTTTGGGCGGTGGGTTCTGTACCGGAGAAATGATCTCCTCAGAAGGTCTCTTCCTCACGAACCACCACTGTGGATTCGGTGCGATCCAGTCGCTGAGCTCCACTGAGCACGACTATCTCAAGGATGGTTTCTGGGCAATGAAACGCTCCGATGAATTGCAAGCAGGATTCAGCGTATCCTTCCTGCAGCGCATCGACGACGTAACAGAACGAGTTACAGAAGGTCTGACCGAAGAAATGAGCGCAGCAGATCGCCAAAAGAAGATCTCTGAAGTATACAAAGCGATCGTCGAAGAGAATACCGATAAAGACAAACATATCAGTGCTCAGGTAAAAAGCATGTTCGACGGAAACAAGTACTACGTTTTTACTTACCTGACATTCCCTGATGTTCGTCTGGTTGGAGCTCCTCCTTCATCGATCGGGAAATACGGTGGAGACACCGACAACTGGATGTGGCCACGTCAGACCGGTGACTTCTCCATGTTCCGAGTATACGCAGATGCTGATAACAATCCGGCTGAGTACAGTGCAGATAACGTACCATACAAGCCTAAGCATCACCTTCCGGTCAACATCAAAGGACTTGACAAGGAAGACTACGTGATGATCTTCGGATATCCCGGAAGCACAGATCGCTACCTGACGTCATATGGCGTGAAATGGGCTACCGAAAGTGACCAGCCAGCTCGTGTAAAGATCCGTAGAAAGAAACTCGACATCTATGAAGCGTACATGGCTCAAGACGATGCAGTGAACATTCAGTATGCGTCTAAGCGCGCTCGTGTATCCAACTACTGGAAATACTTCATCGGGCAGACAAAAGGTCTTAAGAGACTGAATGTATACGACAAGAAGAAAGCTCTGGAAAACGATTTTCAGGCTTGGGCCAATGGAACTGACGCACGCAAAGCTGAATACGGCGACGTGATCAATTTGTTTGCACAAGGTTATGCCAAGCAAAATCAATACGAATTGTCGGCTACTTACCTGAATGAAGCCGTATTCGGAATGGAAGCTTTGGTTTATGCCTATCGATTTGGCAAGTTGAACAAGCTGATCAAAGAAAAGGCATCAGCCGACGATATCAACGCAGAAGCCGAACGATTAAAAGCGGCAATGGCAGGTCATTTCAAGGATTACTACGCTCCTATCGATCAGGAAGTATTCAGCGCTATGCTGAGCGTGTATTACAACGATCTTCCTAAGGATCAGCAACCGGCTGACTTTGTGAAGATGGCACAGAAGTACAAAGGAGATTTCGACAAGATGGCTGCCAAGCTGTTCAAGAAGTCCATGTTTGTTGACCAGGCTAAGGTTTCCAAATTCCTGGACAAGCCGAGCAAGAAACTGGCAAAAGATCCTATCTACAAATTGATGGCTTCTTTCCTCAACAATTACTACACGAACATCAAACCACATCTGTCAGAGTCGGATGAAAGTATGGCCAAAGCGCGCAGACTGTTCGCGAAAGGATTGATGGAAATGAATCCGGATAAGAAATACTATCCGAATGCCAACAGTACTATGCGTGTGACTTATGGACAAGTATTGGACTACTACCCGGCTGATGCAGTATACTACAACTATTATACGACTGCCAAAGGCGTTATGGAGAAATACGAGCCGGGGGATCATGAGTTCGACCTTCCTAAACGATTCATCGAGCTGTACGAGCAAAAAGACTACGGACAGTATGGTCAGGATGGTGAACTCCGAGTTTGCTTCATTTCTAATAATGACATCACAGGAGGAAATTCCGGAAGCCCGGTGATCAATGGTGAAGGACACCTCGTTGGAACTGCTTTCGACGGAAACTGGGAAGCTATGAGTGGTGACATCGCCTTCGAAAAAGAACTACAACGTACCATATCTGTCGACATTCGCTACACATTGTGGGTGATCGACAAGTTTGCCGGTGCAGGACATCTTGTAGAAGAGATGACCGTGATCAAGTAAGATCAAGGCATTGAAAAATTCAAAGGGTCTGTTCGCAGACCCTTTTTTTATGCCGTATCTTTCGCATTCGATCATGGCTCTTCGGAAAATACGACGCATTCTTCCTGCCCGAAAAGTGAATATGGACGGGCAGATCCTCGATCAGCCGCTTCCTTTTGATGGCTTGGATCAGATCGATCCTTTCCTGCTGAATCACCATTGGGAAGATGAATTACCCGGTGGTGATCACCCACGAGATCTCGGAGTAGGGCCACATCCACATCGTGGCTTTTCACCGGTAACACTCGTGATCAAAGGAGAGATCGAACATCGCGATTCCAGGGGAAACAGGTCCATTGTGAGTGCCGGAGGAGTACAGTGGATGAATGCAGGCATGGGTATCATCCACAGCGAGAGACCTTCGGCAAAGATGGCTCGTGACGGTGGAGAACTGGAACTCATACAGATCTGGATCAATTCACCTGCTGTTCTGAAGATGCGGCAACCCAATTACTATCCGCTCTCAAAAGATGATATCCCTTTGTACCGGTCTTCTAATGGTCTGGTAGAGATTCAAGTCATCACCGGTGAGATCCACGGCATACGATCTGGCTTTATGGCTACTCCTCCTCTACTTGTGCTGCGGGGGAATTTAAAGGCACAGGGAAAAGTGGAAATCCCGATCCCGGAGCAGTTTGAATGTTTGGTATATCAGTTGAACAGTCGTATCCGGGTCAATGAAGAACTGACCACGCATATCAAGAATCTGACGTGGTTTGAGAAAACAGGTGATTCCATTTTGCTCGAAGGAGAACAAGAAGCGGAATTCATACTCCTTGCAGGGGCTCCACTCAACGAGCCCGTGGAGAGGCAAGGTCCATTCGTGATGAGTGATCAAACAGAGATCATGCGAGCAATGAGAGATTACCAAATGGGCAAAATGGGCTTCCTTGTCGAAGAATTTTAACCCTTCATCGGTGATTCAAGATTTTTTTTTTGAATTATTGGCAATAAGTAGATGATTTTTTGTGTTCTGAGTTAGAGTAAAACTAATTAAACCCTATCAGAAACCTTTACCCCCACAATGGAAAATCCCTTGGTAAGAGAAATACGAAGTCAGAGTATGCTTCGGTTTCGGGAAAACTGTTTGAGGATTGAGAAGTGTCTTGAATTTCTGGACGATGAAGATGCATGGACCAGGCGAAATGATGCTTCAAATGCGTTAGGCAATCTGCTTTTACATCTCAACGGTAACATCAAACAACACATACTTTCTGGTCTCGGAGGCGTCGAAGATGTACGTGATCGCCCTTCAGAATTCGATGCAAAAGGAGGACTCACTGTCCGTGAATTATTCGAACTTCTTCATGAAACCTGCGCCAAAGCCCTTGACGTGATCGCTTCACTGACGGAAGAAGATCTACTGCAGTATAGATCAGTGCAAGGATTTAAACTCACCGGATTCGGCATCATTCTGCAAGTCGTAGAGCACTTCTCCTATCATACAGGTCAGATCGCCTGGATGACAAAGGCTCGAAAAAATGTGGATCTTGGCTTCTATGCCGGATTCGACCTGAATGTGAAGAACATTCGATAGTTAGATCACTTTGTTAGCGCATCGCGGATCTCTTTTTCCCGCTTCGCGCGCATGGCCTCTTCCATGTTGTGATCTTCTCTTCTTATCTCAACCATTGCACTACTTATCAGACCTGCGGGAATTGCTATGATCGCGATGCCGATGATCAGGATGAAATACGTAAAGATCTTTCCACCCGCTGTAACCGGGTAAATATCTCCATATCCGACAGTTGTCAGTGTGGAAATGGCCCACCACATACTCTCAAACACCGAGGTAAAGACCTCCGGTTGCGCTTCACGCTCCAGGTAGTAAATGCCAATCGCACTGAAGAAGATCAGGATAAAGGTGATGATGAGAAAAAGGGTGAACTCCTCTCGGATCACACGCAATGCTCTAACGAACCGACGCATGGCTTTGCTGTAACGCGACAGCTTAAAGATCTGGAATATTCGAAGGAATCGAAATGCTCTCAATGATCGCCAATCAATACCAGTGGCTAGGTAGAAAGGTACAATGGCCAACAGATCGAATATGCCAAAAATGGAGAATATGAATCGGAACGGTCGATCGGACACATAGATCCGGAGTATATATTCGATCGTAAAAACGATCACGCAGAATACTTCGATCACCCGCAGGGTCTTTACCCATAATGGATCCAGATCAGGCAAGGTCTCGAACATGAACGACACTACAGAGATCAGAATGAGGGCCTGTATGGCAAGATCCTGGATCTTTCCAGCTCTGGTATCACTCTGCTCTATGATCCGCTTTAATTTTGACCGCATGCCGCTGATTTCGAGGGCACAAGTTCGCATTTCTCTTGAAATCCTTCACGCCAAGGAGCATATTTGTTCAAAATTCTTCCGATGAACAAACTTACCCTCTATTTCAAAGGCGCCAGTTTCATCAATAACCCTACCCTGCATCTTTGGCTGAATGGAGTGGAAGTTGATCAGAAGCTCGACAAGACCGGATTCGAGATCGACCTTGATATTCAAGGTGTGCAACAGACCATCGATCTGAAGTTTGGTCTGAGAAAGCAACAGATCATCTTAAAACACCTCGAATCGGAGGATCTCGACATGGAGCTGAAATACAGCAGACTTTGGGGAAATTTCAAACTAATTCAACGTAAGCGTGACTAATTCTGAAAACTATCTGGAAGTGAACCGAAAGTTGTGGGATGAACGCACCAAGGTTCACGTGCAATCCGATTTTTATGATCTGCCCGGATTTCGGAATGGAATCACTTCGCTGCAAAACATCGAATTAGATATACTCCCGAAGGATCTTTCGGGCAAAGACTTGCTGCACCTTCAGTGTCATTTCGGACTGGATACTATGTCGCTCAGTCGCATGGGTGCTTCCAGTACCGGAGTTGACTTCTCTCCAGCTGCGGTAAAACAAGCCACTGAACTTGCTGAAGAATTGGATCTGGATGCGACGTTCATCTGTGAGGACATCCTCTCCTTCGAACCGAAGAAACAGTACGACATCGTATTCAGCTCGTACGGTACTGTTGGTTGGTTACCGGACATCAAAGGTTGGGCGAAAACGGTCAATGCCGCGCTCAAACCAGGAGGAAAGTTCTATTTCATTGAGTTCCACCCCATTATGTGGATGTTGGATGACGACTTCGAGAAATTTCACTACCCTTACAGCTCACGCGAAGTGATCGCGGGAAGCAGTGAGTCGACCTATACGGGCAGCGAGCTGGCGTCTGAGCAATCCTGGATAACCTGGAATTACGGATTCGGTGCAGTTATAGGATCCTTACTCGAAACGGGATTGAAGTTGGAATACTTCAAAGAGTATGACCATTCACCTTATAACATTCACGACCGAATGGTTGAAACGGACAACGGAGAATATCAGATCAAAGGGTTCGAAGGGATGTTCCCTCTCACCTATTCGCTGATCGCAACTAAATGAACACCTCTGCCGAATCAAACTATACCTTGAAGAAGAGCCATGTGTGGATGTTCTTCATTGTCGCCGCGATCGCATATTTCGCTTGGCAAGGGGTACTCGAATTGAGAGCAGAAGAACCACGCCGCGCAGTGGTCAGTATGGAAATGGCCCATACCGGTCAGTACGCTGCACCTACCTTGAACGGCACTTGGTATTTCGGAAAACCGCCATTATTCAATTGGGTCCTGGCAAGCACTTTTAAGCTGACTGGTTCAACTTCTGAGGCTATCGTCAGACTGCCGTCGTTGCTGGCATTCTTCGCCCTGGCTTACCTATTATTCGTAGTCATGCGGAGGCATT
>VMBT01000430.1_pt1 | contig 27247 bp, 25 predicted proteins | sample 4404301 | NCBI WGS metagenome assembly VMBT01 (sample SAMN12238535, study PRJNA552566) | marine metagenome | isolation source: Coastal seawater | place: USA: coastal Georgia, Sapelo Island | collected 2008-08/2009-08
TCCGTGCGAGAAGCTGAATTAAAAGCGGATATAGTTGTAACAAACGACGCTAAGATAATTGCCTCAGCAGATAAGGTAGTGCTTCCAGGGGTTGGCGCCTTTCGGGATTGCAGAAATGGAATTGCTTCATTGCCTGGGGTGCAGGATGCGGTTGAGCAAGCGGCCACTGTTAGGCAAGTTCCATTTCTTGGTATTTGCGTTGGCATGCAATTAATGGCCACGCTTGGAAAGGAGTTTGGGGATACTGCCGGATTTGGTTTTGTTCCCGGAGTAGTCCAGCCAATTCAGCTGGATGATCCAAGCTTAAAAATTCCTCATATGGGATGGAACTCTTTGTCTTTTATCTCAGCAAAACATGCGATCTTCGACGGCATAGGTCCAGGCGAATATTTTTATTTTGTCCATTCTTATGCATTTAGAGCAGAAATGCATGAACATGTTATTGCTGAGGTTGACTATGGGGGGCGAGTGACGGCAGCCATCGGGACAGCAAATGTGGTAGGTTTGCAATTTCACCCTGAGAAAAGCCAAGCAGCAGGCTTAAAAGTTATCCAAAATTTCCTTAGATGGGAGCCTTGATCTATGGCTACTGGTACAAACGTCCAGATGGTCGAAAAATTTGGAGAGTCCGATGTTGAGGAGCTCTGCGAAGCAGCTAACCTAGCCATTTTGGACGGAGGCGGGTTCGGTTGGCTTGAGCCTCCTCCTAGGCAGACGTTAGAAGCTTATTGGCGGGGGGTCATGTTGGTCCCGGAACGCGAGCTATTTGTGGCACGTTTGAATGGTATTATCTGTGGTTCAGCTCAACTCGTTTCACCACCGAGAAACAATGAGGCCCAGAAGCATTCCGCCTCTCTAATGCACTCTTTCATTGCGCCCTGGGCACGAGGCCATGGCTTGGCAAGGCAATTGACGCGGGAAGTTGAGCTTAGAGCTCGGAAAAGAAAATTTCGTATTTTGAACCTAGATGTCCGTGAAACTCAGACAAGAGCAATCAAGCTTTATCAAGAGCTTGGGTTTGACCATTGGGCAACACACCCACATTACGCTTTTGTACAGGGTAAGTGGACTAAGGGTCTATTTTTCTTCAAAAATTTACTTGATACAGATCCTCCACCTGCTGAGCCTGAATAATCATGATCCTTTACCCGGCTATCGATCTCAAAAATGGTCAATGCGTTCGTCTTTTAAGAGGCGATATGGAGAAGGCCACTGTATTTAACGATGACCCAGCTGCGCAAGCTCGTGTTTTCCAAGAGGCTGGTTTCCAATGGCTGCATTTAGTTGACCTAGATGGAGCCATTGAAGGTAACGCTGTAAACAGCACCGCAGTCCGAAATATCCTATCAGAAGTCACTTTGCCCGCTCAGTTGGGAGGGGGTATTCGCAACATGGAGGCGATTGACCGTTGGCTAGAAGCAGGTATTGCTCGCGTAATTCTGGGTACAATCGCCCTTGAAGACCCGGCTTTGGTTAAAGCAGCGTGTAAGGCATACCCAGGAAAGATCGCTATTGGTATCGATGCACGGAATGGAATGGTTGCAGTAAAAGGATGGGTGGAAACCAGCACCATTTCTGCGATGGAGTTAGCTCTTAGGTTTGAAGATGCTGGAGCTGCAGCCATCGTTTTTACAGATATCGATAGAGATGGAGCAATGGGTGGGGTCAATTTAGATGCAACTGTGGATCTTGCTTTCGCGCTTTCTACGCCAGTTATTGCTTCTGGCGGCGTTTCAAGCCTTCATGATCTAAAGGCACTTAAGGCTGAGGAGCAGTCAGGCATAAATGGGGTAATTGTTGGGCGTGCTCTTTACGATGGTGGAATACAAGCTAAGCCTGCTCTTGAGGTTTTGAAATAAATTATGCTCACTGTTCGGATCATCCCCTGCCTTGATGTTCATAATGGCCGTGTTGTTAAAGGCGTTAATTTTGTAAATCTTGTGGATGCGGGAGATCCTGTCGAGCAGGCGAAGGTTTATGACGCAGCAGGGGCCGATGAGCTTTGCTTTCTAGATATCACGGCAAGTCATGAAGGTCGCGATACCTTATATGATGTAGTAAGCGCCACAGCTGAACAATGCTTTATGCCATTAACTGTTGGTGGGGGTGTGAGGCAGATTGAGGACGTCAGAAAACTTTTGCTGGCTGGTGCAGATAAAGTTTCTATCAATTCTGCGGCAGTTAATCGGCCAGAACTAGTATCAGAGGCGAGCGAAAAATTTGGTGCGCAATGCATTGTTGTAGCTATAGATGCAAAACAAGTGAGCCCTGGAAATTGGTCTGTTTTTACCCATGGAGGGCGTCGTGACACTGGTATAGACGCTGTCCAATGGGCAAAACGCGTTGTCGCTTTGGGGGCTGGTGAAATCTTGCTCACCTCAATGGATAGAGATGGTGCGCGAACTGGTTTTGATTTGGAGTTAACCCGATCAATTTCTGATGCTGTCTCTGTCCCAGTCATTGCGTCAGGAGGCGTAGGTAAGGTGGAGCACTTAGTTGAAGGTATTACTGATGGCCATGCCTCAGCGGTACTGGCAGCATCGATTTTCCACTTTGGTGAAGTTGAAATTGTTGAAGCGAAGTTGCACATGCAACAGGCTGGATTGCCGGTTCGTCTAGTTCCTGCTCGTTGAGGCTGGTTGCTAATTTTAACCACGCCCTGGGCTGGTGCCCATGTTCAAAACAGGTTAATATTTCGATAGTTTTTGGACGATAAATGCAGACTAGTTTTGCAGCTCCGTGCTTTCAATTTCACCGCATTTAAGGTGCGGGTGATATTCCTGATTAAGGGTTTGAGATTATGCGGCTTATGATTGACAGAAATGTGCTCTTGCGCACGCTTTCCCATGCCCAAAGCGTTGTTGAACGCCGAAATACAATCCCCATCCTCGCAAACGTTAAGTTAGATGTGGCTGACGGTAAATTATCTCTTTCGGCCACTGATATGGAGATTGGCTTATTAGAAGCCGCTGATGCTGATCCAGCATCGCAGCCTGGCTCAGCAACTGCTCCTGCGCATACACTTCACGACATCGTTCGTAAATTGCCAGACGGCGCCCAAGTTGAGCTAGCTTTGGATGCTGAAGCCGAACGAATGATTGTCCGTGCAGGTCGTTCTACCTTTCAACTAGCAGTGCTGCCTACGGCTGACTTTCCATCCCTTGCTGATAGTGAAATGCCGATCGGCTTCAAGATGGCTGCTAGAGATCTAAGAACACTTATTGATCGTACTCGTTTTGCTATTTCCACCGAAGAGACCCGTTACTATCTCAACGGAATTTATTTCCATACGGCAGACCACGAAGGTGTAAAAGTTCTTCGAGCGGTAGCAACTGATGGACATCGATTAGCCCGAGCGGAGGCGCCGCTTCCCGATGGAGCAGCAGGCATGCCGGGAGTTATTGTCCCTCGAAAGACTGTTGGTGAGCTGCGCAAACTTCTTGAAGAAGCGGGTGATGCATATGTGGAAGTCTCTGTTTCGGAGACAAAGATCCGCTTTGCAATGAACGGTGTAGTTCTAACCTCTAAGCTAATAGACGGGGCTTTCCCTGATTATGAGCGAGTTATTCCTGCTGGTAATGATAAAAGTGTTCAGATTGACCGTCAGGCTTTTAAGGATGCCGTTGACCGCGTCTCAACAATAGCCACTGAGAAATCACGTGCGGTAAAGCTTGCTTTGCAACAGGGTGCTATCGTTGTTTCCGCTAACAACGCTGAAGCTGGCGCTGCCAGTGAAGAAATTGAAGCGGATTATGATGCTGAGTCAATGGAGATAGGCTTCAACTCGCGCTATCTGCTTGACATTGCAAATCAGATTGAAGGCGATATTGCTGAATTAGTTTTTGCAGATCCAGCGGCACCTACGATATTGCGCGATAAAGCCGATGCTTCGGCGCTTTACGTTCTTATGCCAATGCGCGTCTAGTTTTAGGGTTCCTTTGTTCGCGCATCCTCTCATGCATACGGCCCCGGCCAATGACGTAAGCTTTCCTCAAGGCTGCGCTATAGAAAGACTGACCCTCACAGATTTTCGAAATCATGCCAGCTTTCGATTAGAAACCAACGCACCAGAGGTTGTTTTGGTTGGTCCCAATGGTGCTGGAAAGACCAATGTCTTAGAGGCAATTTCTCTTCTTACCCCCGGTCGAGGAATGCGTGGAGCGCGTTCAAGCGAAATTTCACGCTCAGGAAGTGCGGGAGGCTGGGCAGCAGCTGCTTCAGTAAAGGGACCGTTAGGAGATTCGCATATCGGAGTGGGTGTTGACGCAAATCAGACTAACAACGCCCGTAAAGTCCATGTAGATGGTGATTTGCACAGGGGACAAGCATCTCTGGCTGAGAGATTTTCTGCTCTTTGGTTGACCCCTCAAATGGATGCCCTTTTTGTAGGGCCTTCGGAAGAGCGAAGACGCTATTTGGATAGGATTGCTGCTACCTCCGACCCTGCTCATATAGGGCGCGTCGCAAATTATCGGAATGCTATGCGTCAACGACTGTCACTTCTAAAAACGGGTAGCGCTGACGTTGTCTGGATAGATGCCTTAGAGGCTGAAATGGCCAGTCGAGCTGTAGCTGTGGCAGCGGCTCGCATTGAAACAGCAGCCCGTCTAGATGCCGCGGCAGCGAGGGGTGTTACAGAGTTTCCGCGCGCTCGGATCACTGTCAAAGGAATAACAGAGGATTGGCTCAATCAAATTCCCGCTTTGGAGGCAGAAGATCGACTCCGCGTGTTATTAAAGGAGGAGCGGCGTCGAGATTCGGAGACAGGAGTTACCTCCTCTGGGCCTCATCGAAGCGATATGGTTGTCATGGATCGAGCTCGTGAACTATCTGCGGCCAGTGGTTCCACAGGTGAACAGAAAGCCCTTCTTGTTTCGCTGACCTTTGCATCCGCACGCATGATAAAAGACGCTACTGGTTGTTCCCCAGCATTACTTTTGGATGAGGTTGCAGCACATTTTGATCCTAATAGAAGGCGCGTTCTTTTTGATGAAGCATTAGAGCTTGGTGGACAGGTTTGGATTACGGGCGCTGATAAATCACAACTTCGAGAACTTGCAGACCGAGCTGATTGGCATTGTATAAGTCAGGGCTCTGACAAAAATTAATATGTTGATGTTAGGAATCTAATCCATGTCAGAAGATCAGAAACCGGAATATGGAGCTGATAGCATTCAGGTGCTTCGCGGACTGGAGGCAGTGCGCAAGCGGCCTGGAATGTATATCGGTGACACTGATGATGGGTCAGGTCTGCACCACATGGTCTATGAAGTAGTTGATAATGCGATCGATGAAGCTTTGGCCGGATATTGTGACAAAGTTGATGTCATTCTGAATGGCGATGGCTCAGTAACCGTTCGCGATAATGGCCGAGGTGTCCCCGTCGACATTCATCCGGAGGAGGGTGTCTCAGCTGCAGAAGTGATAATGACACAGCTCCACGCTGGAGGAAAATTCAATCAGAATTCTTATAAAGTTTCTGGTGGATTGCATGGCGTCGGTGTTTCGGTAGTCAACGGTCTGTCAGAATGGTTGATGCTGAAGGTATGGCGTTCTGGGAAGGAACACGCCATGCGTTTTCGGGATGGCGAATCTGAGGCTCCGCTGGCTATTGTTGGTGACGCTGAGGGTAAAAGTGGAACTGAGGTTACATTTAAGCCTTCAGTAAATATTTTCACTATGGTGGAATTTGACTTTCCGACTTTGGAACGGCGATTGCGGGAGTTGGCATTCCTTAACTCGGGCGTCCGGCTGGTTCTGACTGATGCTAGGCAAGCCGAAGATAAGTCTGTTGATTTATACTATGAGGGTGGCCTAGCTGCTTATACAGCTTTCCTCGACCGAAATAGAAAACCTCTGATTGAGAAGCCAATCGTTATTCAAAGAGAACGGGATGGGATTACGGTCGAGGCGGCTTTGCAGTGGAACGATCAGTTCCATGAAACGATGCTGTGTTTCACAAATAATATTCCCCAACGAGATGGTGGCACTCACTTGGCTGGGTTTCGTGGAGCCCTGACACGACAAGTAAATGGTTTTGCAGAGTCTTCTGGCCTTTTGAAAAAGGCAAAAATTTCACTTTCTGGCGAAGATGCTCGAGAAGGTATTACGTGTGTTTTGTCTGTTAAAGTCCCAGATCCAAAGTTCTCCAGCCAAACAAAAGATAAACTGGTTTCATCTGAAGTTCGGCCCGTTGTTGAAAGCGCAATCAATGATGCGTTAGGTCAATGGCTTGAAGAGCATCCTAAGGAAGCGCGTGTCATAGTCGAGAAGACTTTACAAGCGGCTCAGGCTCGTGAGGCTGCTCGTAAAGCGCGAGAGATTACGCGAAAGCAAGGACCTACTATTGCTTCTCTGCCGGGTAAGCTTGCAGACTGCCAAACTCGCGATCCGGAGCGAGCAGAAATTTTTATTGTTGAGGGTGATAGCGCCGGCGGTTCCGCTAAACAGGCGCGAGACCGTGGTTTCCAGGCAATTTTGCCAATCCGGGGTAAGATACTCAATGTTGAGCGTGTAAGACCGGAGCGGATGCTGAGTAGTCAGGAAATCGGAACTCTGATTACGGCAATTGGAGCGGGCATAGGCGCTGATAATTTCGATGCAGAAAAAGCTCGATACCATAAGATTGTAATAATGACAGACGCAGATGTTGATGGAAGTCATATCCGTGCACTATTGCTGACTTTCTTCTATCGCCAAATGCCGGAATTGATTGAACGCGGCTGGTTGTATATTGCTCAACCTCCTTTGTTTCAGGTTAAGCGAGGTCAGCGTTCGGTTTACCTGAAAGATGAGCGGGCTCTTGAGGACCATTTGATAGAACTTGGTGTTGAGGGCGCTGTTTTGAATTTAGCCAATGGGGAGCAACGCGCTGGATCAGATCTTGCTGAGCTTACTCAATACGCTCGTGACATAAGAGCGGTTGTTCAGCGTCTGGCAGATAAAGTTGGCGATGCTAGGGTTGCTGAGCAAGCAGCTGTAATTGGCGCCTTAGACCCTGAAGTCATTTCAACGGAAGAGAGGGCGCGAGAGGCAGCTGAAGCGATTGCAGCGCGCTTAGTTCGATTTGAAGCAACTGCAGAGGAATGGCAAGGAGAGGGTTTCACCGACGAATCTGGTCAAGTTGGGATGAGAATTGTTCGCCTCTCAAATGGTTATCGTGCGGTATACGAAATTGCTCCAAGATTGCTGCGTTCTCAGGAAGCTACTCATCTAAACGGTGCAGCTGAAAGACTTCAAAGGTTGTTTGCTAGTCCTGCTGTATTGATCGCCAAAGAGAGAGAAAGCCAGGTTTACGGACCGTCCAGCCTTGCCAAAGCAATCCAGGAGGAGGGCCGGCGGGGGCTCTCTACCCAGCGTTATAAAGGATTGGGTGAAATGAATCCTGAGCAGTTATGGGAAACAACCTTGGACCCAGAGGCACGGACACTTCTCCAAGTGAAGATTGCTCATGCGGAGGAAGCTGGTGAAGTTTTCTCAACGTTAATGGGTGATGAGGTAGAGCCACGCCGCAACTTTATCCAAGATAATGCACTAAAAGTAGCGAACTTGGATGTTTAAGGTTTTACTCACTGATTGCTTGTTTTTTGATTTTTAGGCTTTGGATTAAGCCATTTTAAGGAAGAGCTCTTAACAGACGATCAATTTCATTTTCGTTGTTATAGTAGTGCACGGACGCACGAAGGATTGAAGGCAAGCGACGCCGTGTTGCATCAATCAAGGTGCTTGATGGAATAGATACACTGACATTTATTCCCATAGCTCTTAGATTTTTCTGGAGTTCGAAGGGATCTTCCCCGTCTACTATAAAAGTAACGATACCGCATTGCTGACTACCGATATCCGTTAGTTTAATATTTGAGCGCTCTGAAAGTCGTTGGCGCAATCTAAGAGCGAGCTTTTGTATACGCTCCCATATATTTTCTATGCCAATTTCTAGCGCATAATCGACAGCAGCGCCTAAGCCCAGCCTTGCTGCATAATTATTTTCCCAATTTTCGAAGCGCCTTGCATCTGGTCGTAGTGTATATTCGTTTAGAGAAGTCCACTCCGCAGCAAAATGGTCGATAATAACCGGCTCAAGACTTTGAATAATATCTTTCCTTACGTACAAAAAGCCAATGCCGCGTGGTCCTCTCAAATATTTCCGTCCGGTTGCGGAGAGCAAATCGCAGCCGATTTCTTCGACATCAATTGGCATCTGCCCTATGGATTGGCAGGCATCCAGCAGGTAAAGGGCTCCGTGCGCTCTTGCGATCTGACCAACTGCTGCGGCTGGATTCACCAATCCCCCATTAGTTGGTACGTGACTGATTGCTATAAGTTTTACAGAATTGTCCATCATTGATGCTAGGGCGGCGATATCTAACTCGCCGGATGCCTGGGAAGGGACTACTTCGACCACCACTCCCTTATTTTTTGCAGCTTGCAGAAAAGCAACGTAATTGGCGCCATATTCGGCTTCCGATGTAATGATGCGGTCACCAGGCTGAAATGGAATAGAGTAAAAAGCCATATCCCAAGCGACAGTGGCATTTTCAACAATAGCAATTTCTTTGCGTGATCTAGCAGCAATCAATTTGACGATAGAATCATAAACAGCTTCGATCCGATCGATTTCACGATCGGCTGCCTCATACCCGCCTATTGCTGCTTCAAGTTCTAGGTGTTTGAGCTGGGCATCAATGACTTCTCTTGGAGGTAGAGCCGACCCAGCATTATTAAAATGACAGACAAATTCTGTGCCTGGCGTATCTTTCCGGATTTTGGTTAGGTTGATGTTCACTTCAGACCCAAAATAATCTCATCCGTGTGCTGCCCTACATCAGGACTCAGGCCACGTGGGTCATTATCTTCTAATCTGGCAATGCCAGGTGGTTGTGGGACGGGAATGGGGCCCAAACCTGGCTGATCAGGCCACGAGAATGTGCCAGCCGTTTTTACGTGTTCATTTGCCAACACATCGCCATATTCGTGAACGGGTGCGCACATGAGTCCAAGCTCAGCAAAAAAATTAATCCAATGCTCTGCTGATTTAGTTTTGAGGGTTGGGGCAAGGAGGGCGTTGATCTCTGTTGCTCGCCAAATCCTGTCACTATGGGTGGAAAATTCTGGACGTGATTTGAGTTCGGATAAGCCAAGTGCATCACATACTTTTTCAAAATGGTCAGGCCGGTTCGCAGACAGATTAATGAAGCCTGTTGTTGTCTCAAAAGTACCCACAGGCACCCCATTGGCTGGAGGTTGGCCACCCTGTGCGTGGTGGCGAACAAATTGCCCAGCCTGCACAGCCATTGCACTTTCCATCAGTGAAATATCAAGCTTACGTCCACCCATACCTTTGTCACGGGCAATAAGCGCTGTTGCCACTGCCTGGTAAGCGTATAAGCCAGTAATATAATCGATGATCGCCATACCTACCCGCATTGGCGATCCATCTTTATCCCGTGTTATTGACTGAAGACCCGTAAAAGCCTGCAAAATTGCGTCTGTGGCGGGACGTTTGGAGAGTGGACCTACAGGTCCAAAACCTGATATTGAGAGATAAATTACATTTGGATTAACGCTTTTAACGCTTTCGTAGTCGAGGCCTAGACGTTCAATGACGCCTGGCCGAAAGCTTTGTGTTACAATATCAGCTTCAGAGGCTAATTTCAGAGCCGCCGCTTTTCCTTCTTGTGATTTGAGGTCTAGGACAACAGATCGCTTGCCTCGATTAGTTGATAATGACTGTGCTGACTGATCGCCATGAATGCGCCCCCCCATGTTTCGCACCCAATCCCCACTATCGGGTTCTATTTTAACGACGTCTGCACCGTATTGGGCCAATAGCATTGCAGCGTAGGGGCCAGCTATCCCCTGAGCAATATCACAGACCTTGATGCCGTTTAGGGGGAGATAGTCAGACATCGTTACCTCTTATTTTTCACTTGATAGATTTTATAGAGAGTTAAAAATGCACGCGGGTTCAGAAAACTAATCCCTCTTCCATGCTAAGGTTTTATTTTTAGGAAGTGGATGCGATCCGCCACCCGACTTCTGCCAATTGTCTTGCTTTTGCTCCCCTTTTCAAAGCATCAGGGCTTGATGCATTTCCATCTAGGCCACGTTTGTAGACGCCCTGGGCAATTGCACCCAAGCGGAATAGTGATAATGCGAGGTAAAAGCTCCAATTAGAGGGCGGAGAAATTCCTCGGGCTTTGCAATATGTTTCTACATATTCATCTTCAGTAAGAATACCGTGTTCTTCTAGTTCGATCTGGGTAATGTCACCTCGTTCTGGATCAGCAACGTGATAGTTCAAGCAGTTATATGCTAGATCCGATAATGGATCGCCTAATGTTCCAAGTTCCCAGTCTATTACAGCAAGTATTTCAGGGCGTTCTGGGTGGAAAATTGTATTTTCCATCCTGTAGTCGCCATGAACTATCGTAGTTTGTTCTGATTCTGGCATGTTTTCGCTAAGCCAGCGAATTAACTTATCCATCTCGGGAACATCATCAGTTTTACTGGCCTCATATTGTGTCGACCATCGTTTTACCTGACGGCTGCAGTATCCTCCCTCACGGCCGTAGGTAGTCAGTTCCTTTTCTCGCCAATTAACTTCGTGTAGCGCAGCCAGCACACGACCCATTTCAGCGTAATGGGCACGCCGATCCGCTGGACTCATTCCCGGTAGTGAAAAATCGCGGATAACCCGCCCTTCAACGTGCTCCATAACGTAAAAATCACGACCTATGATGGCTTCGTCTTCGCATAAAACATATGCCTTCGCCACAGGTACATCCGTTTCTGCTAGGGCGGAAATTACTCTAAATTCACGATCAACGGCATGGGCGGACGGAAGGAGTTTTCCCGGGGGTTTTTTGCGCATGACATAGCGTTTCCCAAGTCCATCGGTCAGCATGAATGTTGGGTTGGACATTCCACCCCGAAACTGCCCCACTTTTAGTGGCCGGGCAAACCCCTCTATACGGGCTTCAAGATAATCCTCTAGCTTTCCAACAGGAAATGCATGCTGCGCTAATACAGGATCAGTGTCTGCCGTCGATGTGATGGGAGCATTAGCCATTAATGATACCTTGTTATCTTAATTGTCATTTTCCTAACCCTCGCAAACAATGGCAAGGGTCACTGTTCGCGTGCAAGTTTGTCCAAAAGGATGGGCTCGCCATGAGGTGTCGCTTCAGCAGCATTAGCCCAGGCGATCTGACGATTAGTCTGTTCCGAAGCTGTTGTTAAACCCTTTGTAACGACGAGTTTTTCCAGAGCTGTGAGCCAATGCAAATAGTAATCATCACCATTCTGGTTTGATCCTGCACCCAGTAATTCTTGAGAAAGTGCCTCCGAGAATTCGGACCATTCGAAATTGCCGCGTTTGTGTAACTCAACAGCAAGCGCAAAAGCTTGCGCCTCCCAAGGAGCTGCAAATTTAGGGCTTTCAGGAAGATCATTAAGCTTGTTCAAGATAATCATCCCAAAGATCAACATAGGTGCAGGAGTTAGGTTCAGCGTCTTCACCCCATAACTCTTCTCCTTCGAAACGAACTGCATAAAGCCACTGAGGTTTTTCACTCAGACCCGCTGAATTAGTATCAGGAAATACAAAGACGCCGTGTATTCGATCAATTTTTCCTCGGCGACCTCTTACATATCGAGGTAATCGAGTGTGGTTAGCTGGGTGAATATTTTTGGTAATCACAAAATCTCCTATGCTAAATTTTGCGTTCCCAACCTCTTGTCTTCGTGCTGAACCGCCTTTTTCTAGGGCAGGTGCTACATCTTCTGCTTTCAATATTCGGGATAATGTTTTCGGGGTATTTTGAGCTTTCTTAGACTTAAGTTCGCTCTGCGAGATTAGCTTTCGGTCAAGAAGTAGCGACTCTAATCCATGAAGCCAATGCTCATAATATGTCGTCTCCAGATATTTGCCTGGGCGCATAGTTTCTCGTGCAAAGCGGGCTTGGTCTATGTTCCATTGACCTGTGAACCCCATGGCAAGGGTAACGGCAAAGCATCTTCTTTCCCACTCTTGGCTAAATAAAGGTTCGTTTGGGTCTGGATTTATTGGACCGTGGCCGTGGCTCCCCCCAAGATCGTGTGCTCCATTCATGCGTTCGATCCCACAAGCCCTGTGCCTATCATCGAGTCTCGCGTTACTATTTCGGCCAAACGATCCTCGCTCCAATTATTGGTGTTTGAAGGCTGCATGGGTAGTACCAAATATCGGGTCTCGGCTGTTGAGTCCCAAACGCGAACCTCAACATCCTCTGAAAGTTCAACGCCAAATTCCTTCAATACTGCGCGAGGCTGCGATACAGCTCTTGCCCGATACGGCGCTGCTTTATACCAGGTTGGAGGCAACCCAAGTACCGGCCATGGGTAGCAAGAGCAGAGCGTGCAGACGACTAAATTATGAACCTTTGCGGTGTTCTCTAGCACGACCATGTCTTCACCTTGCCGACCAGAATATCCCAAGCTAGCTATTGCAGCTGTTGCATCGCTGAGCAGCCATGATTTGTATTCTGGATCAGTCCAGGCCTTGGCGATTACTCGGGCACCATTTCTTGGTCCCACCTTGGTCTCGTAGGTTTCAATAAGTTGATCTAGGGCTGCGTGATCCACATAGCCTTTTTCTATTAAAAGAGATTCCAGCGCGCGGACGCGAAGTTCTGTCTCGCTTAGTTTTGATCCATTATCGTGCCCATCATGCGGCATGGTTAGGCTCCTAGCTTAAGAACATCATTAATATCATAAAATGATTGAAGGGTTTTCACGATGATTGATTTTAGGGGACGTATAGCCCTGGTAACAGGAGGGAGTAGGGGAATTGGCAGGGCGACTGCGATAGCTCTAGGCAGAGCTGGAGCCAATGTAGCAATTAATTTTTTGACACAGGAAGATGCAGCCAATGAGGTAGCTTTGGAAATCAAGAACATCGGCTGTAATGCCAGTATTTTTCAAGGAGATGTTTCACAATCTCTAGAAGTAGACAGAATGGTTGCTGAGATTTCAGGTAAGCTTGGGCCGATCGATATCCTTGTTAATAATGCTGGCCAGGCGCGAAGACTTTCCATTGATGAGGTGACCGAAGACGATTGGGAGCAGACAATGTCCATCAATCTGAAGTCTGTCTTCTTGGTAACCAGGGCGGTACTACCTCATATGCGTGCTCAAAAATGGGGGCGAATTGTTAACGTATCCTCCGGAGCATCTATGACTGGAGGATCAGTAGGCATCCATTATTCAGCCTCTAAAGGTGGCGTTGATGCGCTCAGTAGAGCCTATGCGTCCCGACTGGTTAAAGAAGGAGTTACGGTTAATATTGTATCACCTTCCCTGATAGATACGGACATGATCCCAGATAAGTTAGTAGCTCAAAATATTCCTATGGGTCGCCTTGGTTTGCCGCAAGAGTGTGCAGACGCCATCGTGCAAGCAGCATCCAATGGTTTTATGACAGGACAAACAATTTTCCTAAATGGTGGTCGTTACTTTGGGTAAGACTGAAATGAGGCCATTCCAACAATTGGCAGGTCGTGGCATGCTTTCTAAATAAATTAAGGAGGAACTTTGATGCCTGATAACGCCATGTTTCCCGAGCCCACACCACTCGAAGCTCACCCCGACTATGAACCAGTTTCTGCTGCTGAGTTGGTAGAGCTCAATGACCGGCTAAATGTTTGTTTAAAGTTGCGTACTCTGGCTATTGGAATGAAGCAATTTCGTTCTTTAGAGGAAATGAACCAGGTAAAAGGTTTAAGACGGCCCACGGAGGGGCGTCGCCACACCATGTGCCAGCTAGTTACTCAGAGCCGCATGGCGGGGTTTACTCTTGGAGTAACTGCGGAGAACGTCCGCCCTAATGGTAATTGTGGGGGGGTTCACGGTATCGACCTTCCTGATGAAGGGACACTAGATGGTTCTCATATGACTGGAGTCTGGTTTGAGAATCAGAAGGCGGCAGCAGCGCATCAGGAGCATATGCCGCGACAGGTATATGGCACCTATGTAGCGACGGTAGTCTCTCCAATCCGGTCAGGGCGGTTAGATCCTCCTGATATAGTGATGTTCTATGGTACCCCAGCCCAGATTATCATTTTCGTTAATGGCCTGCAGAATAAGAGATATCGCCGTTATGACATGTCCATCACTGGCGAAAGTGCGTGTGCTGATAGCTGGGGCAAGGCTTTACTAACAAAGGATACCTCTATTTCTATCCCTTGCTTTGCAGAACGCCGTTATGGCGGAGTGGCTGATGATGAGTTGCTAATTGCAATGCCACCACACGAGTTTAAGAGAGGCGTCGAAGGAATGGAGACCTTATCTAAAGTTGGTCTCCGTTACCCTATTCCACCTTATGGACCTCATGCAGATCCATCGGAGGGAATGGGAAAATCCTATGGCTAATACTTCTCGGCCGACCACTCGTCGTTTGCAGCAAATGGTGCGTGCTTACCGTGAAGCGGGCGCCCTGATGGCTGCAGTGGAGCTCGACCTTTTTACTCATATAGCCAACGGGTCAGATGATGAGTCATCTCTAACCAAAGCTATGGGTCTCCAGCCGCTTCATGGCGAAAGAATAATCATAGCGATGCTAGGGCTTGGTCTTTTGGAACGATCGGCTGATAAGCTTAAACTTGCTGAAGATGTCGAGAGATATTTAGTGAAAGGCAAAGCAAGCTATGCCGGCGAGTGGATGCTTTTTACCAAACCTGATTGGGAAGATTGGGGAAGATTATCAGAAATTTTAAAACAAAAAGCTCCTCCGGTATTGGAAAATAAGACTGTTGCGGGGATCACTATCCAAGAGGCTAGACGCTATCACCGAGGGACATACTCGATTGGACGTGGTGCTGGTCGACTATTTCTCAATCAGGTTGACCTCACGGGCAAAAAACTCTTGATGGACATTGGAGGGGGGTCGGGCGCCTATTGTATTGAGGCTTGCAAGCGCTATCCGGATCTCAAGGCTATTGTCTTAGAAATGCCTGCTGTGGCTCCAGTTACTCAAGAATTTATAGATGAGAGTGGCCTTACTGATCGAATTGAGGCTCGAGTTTGTGATTTCAATCATGATTCTTTTCCTGAGGGGGCAGATATAGCCATTATGGCCTCTAACTTGCCTATGTATGGTCGAGAAGCGATTGGTGCTGTTGTGCACAAGGCTTATAAAACGATGGCTTCGGGAGGCACATTTCACCTGATTGGCGAAGCTCTAGACGCAAGTCGATCTGGCCCTCCAGACCCCGCCCTTTGGGGGCTGGCCCAGGCTATTAACAACACTACCGGAATTGCTCACTCAGTCTCTGAAGTTGAGGGCTACCTTTCATTAGCTGGCTTCACCGACGTAGAGACAACTCAATTTGTAGAAGGGATTTTGCAGAGAACTAGTGGACAAAAATAGTCACTTTTGGTGTCGTTCCAGTTAGATGTCCCGTTTTGGTAAGGCCCGTCTGTAGTCTCTGCGACGTTCCCCTAGAGCCTTAAGGCTTGCAGCGTTGCTTTCATTTACTCGGTTATAAATAGCTCGCCAGTTAGGGTCTCCAGGCCACTCGAATGGAGCGCGTTTTATAGTTCCATGCTCAGGGGCTTGCTCTAACAATTGAACAGCTAATTTGGATATTTCTAGCTGCATTTTGCGATCATAGGGAGCTCCCATGGGGTTTCCGAGAGGGAAGTCTACAAACAAAAAGCGGGGTACGCCGCAATGTTCCACTATATCTTTAGCAGAACCAACAACTACTGTTGGAATGCCGTTTGATTCTAAATGGTGTGCAGTCAGACTCACGGTCTGGTGACACACTGGTCATAAAGGTACTAACAGGGCGGCATCGGCATGGTCTGAGATGACGCGAGAAAGAATTTCGGGCGCATCGTGTTCAATGGTCGTCCTGTGGCTGTACACCGTCGGCACACTATGAAATTTTGTACTTATGCCCTTAATAAGGCCTTCATTTTTAAGCGTTTGTAATGCATTGATGGGGAGGTAGCTCTCCCTGTCTCTGGTATGGGTGCTTTCTTTGTCCCAAGCAAGATTCTCATTGTAAAGACTCTTTGGCGCGCTAGAGCCTTGGGTGGCCCCGGACCATACTTCCTTTGGAGGTGCATTCTCTGGTGGCGACCAGTTGCCTGGTGGTGCTGAGGTTACAATTATTGATATCTGAGTCTCTGTGAGAGAATTTTTTAGATGGGCGAACGGCTGTCCGTCATTACGAGCCCAGCGATAGTCACGTTCGTATCCGAGAGCCCGGTAGTATTGACGGGTTCGTTCTATGTATCGAACAGATGGTTGATCATTCATTCGGATATAATACTTTAAACAATTGCAATGCTCTAATGAAAATATTTTTCTCCCTAGCGTCTAAAACTTAATGTTTATATATGCTTAGATGAGTGAATCATTTCGAAGCTCAGGAATTTGTCCAATTAAATTTCCAGAATTAGATAGTATTCTGCACCTGTATCAAAAAACGCGTGCGGCAACTTTAGACCTTATATCAGGACTTGGGCCGGAAGATGTAACGCCTCAGTCTATGGAAGATGCCAGCCCGACGAAGTGGCATATCGCTCATGTAAGCTGGTTTTTTGAAGAGTTTCTGCTTCGGGCTCATGCTCCTAAATATAGGGCATTAGATGAAAGGTTTCGCTATCTCTTTAACTCTTACTATGTGCAAGCAGGTCCGCGTTACGCGCGACCAGATCGTGGCTTGATAACACGGCCGACGTTGAAAGAAGTTCTGGCTTATCGAGAGCATGTTGATAATGCGATGACCAATTTCATTAAATCGGGAGATGCGCCACTGGATATAGTCGAACTTGGTTGTCATCACGAAATGCAGCACCAAGAATTAATACTCACTGACTTATTGCATCTACTATCACAAAACCCCCTTAATCCAATTTATAGAGACCAAAAGAAAGTTGATCCAATCACAACACCAGCACCCTCATGGCTGGAGTACGAGGGCGGCATGGTTGAAATAGGACACTTGGGGACAACATTTGCTTTTGATTGTGAAGGTCCTCGGCACAGCACATTTCTCCAGCCGTATCGGCTTTCTTCACATCCCGTCACTAATGCGGATTGGTTGAGGTTTATAGATGATGGGGGGTACCAGGATCCCCGATACTGGTTGTCTGATGGCTGGGCAAAAGCCCAACAGGAATGCTGGGAAGCTCCCTTGTATTGGCAGAGAGATGAAACTTCATGGAACATATTTGGATTGTCTGGCGTTCAGCCTTTAAACGTTGATTCCCCTGTTTGTCATATAAGCTTCTATGAAGCTGATGCTTATGCTTCTTGGGCGGGTAAACGCTTACCTACTGAAATTGAATGGGAGGCTGCCTCCCCAACAAGTATCAAAGGTAATTTTATGGAAAGTGGCGTGTTGTGTCCTCGGCCGTCGCAAGATAACGGGTTAGCCCAAATGTGGGGAGATGTCTGGGAGTGGACCGCCTCTGCGTATAGACCCTATCCAGGCTTTCGTGCCCCCGAAGGGGCCATTGGCGAATATAATGGAAAATTCATGGCAAATCAGTTTGTTCTGCGAGGGGGGTCGGCTCTAACGCCAGAACTACAAATGCGTACAACCTATCGAAATTTCTTTTATCCATTCCAACGCTGGCAAATGACGGGCCTTCGCCTGGCGGAGGATATAGTGTGATGGAAACATCTTTTGCAAAGGCTCTCTTAACTGGTCTTACAAAGCGTCAAAAAAGCTTAGAGCCTAAATTTTTTTATGATGCGGAGGGTTCTCGCCTTTTTGAGGAGATAACCCAGCTAGAAGCCTATTATCCTACTAGAACGGAGTTGGGTATTCTTGAGGCTAAAGCCGGTGAGATGGCGGCATTTTTAGGATCGGGTACGGTACTTGTTGAGCCTGGGGCTGGGGCTCCAACCAAGGCACAAAAACTATTGGCGGCGATGAACAAGCCTTTGGCTTATGCTCCAGGTGATATCTCTATAGACCATTTGGAGGAGGCAACGAGACCGTTACGAACTGAGTTTCCTCAACTGACGATAACTCCATTCCAATTAGATTTTGATAATGAAATAGTACTTCCGGAAGGAGTTTCTGCTCTTGGGCCGGTGGCAATATTCTTTCCTGGTTCCACAATTGGAAATTTTTCGCCAGAGGGTGCACGGGGCCTGCTAAGCAGATTTTGGAATATTGAAAATTCTCAAACCCTGCTAATCGGAGTAGATTTAAAGAAAGATAAAGCGAAGCTGGAACGTGCTTATGATGATCCCGAGGGTATCACCGCCGCGTTTAATTTAAATCTTCTAGCTCGTGCTAATCGAGAGCTTTTAACAGATTTTGACCTTTCAAGCTTCCGTCATTTTGCCCGTTATGATGAAACTTTGGGACGAGTTGAAATGCATCTTCAAAGCATGTGCAATCAGACAGTCAACGTTCTTGGCGAAGCGATACATTTCGCGGAAGGGGAAAGTATTCATACTGAAAATTCATATAAGTTTAAAATAGCGGATTTTCAAACAATGGCAGCGGAGTCAGGTTGGTCACCCGTTCATGTCTGGACAGACCCAAATAATCTTTTTGCTGAATTGGCGTTTTCAAAAATTAACCCCTGAGATGGCCACCAGTTGCCTTCTCGACAGCTTTGACAACCTTGGAAGAGAGTGACTCGATATCGGCATCAGTTAGAGTAGCGTTCTTGGGTTGGAACGTAACTGAGATAGCTACCGATTTCTGACCATTATCAATCCCTTTTCCTTGGTAAGAATCAAAAGCTTCAGCTTCAGTAATCATTTCCCGATCAGCTAGACGTGCTGCGGTCACTGCTTTTGCTGCAGGAACATCAGCATCCATAATGAAGGCAAAATCACGGTCAACTGGAAGGAGTGAATCTAATTTCAAAAATGTCTTTGTCTTGCCAAGTTGTTTACGGCGCGGCTCTGGTGGCGCGTTTATGAAGACTTCAAAAGCCACCACTGCGGTTTCAATATCATAGTGATTAATGATTTTTGGGTGTATTTCACCAAAACGAGCTAATAAATTTTTTCCTAGACATATTTCGCCTGACCGTCCGGGGTGTTGCCAAGACTGAGCGGCCTGATTAACAGGTGCTTCTGTTGGAGCACCTATCGCCGCCAATGCCGCTAGTGCATCTGCTTTCACGTCGAAGACATCCACAGACCGTGATTGATCAGACCAATGGCGAGGTATCGCGTCACCCCAACGTACACCCGCCGCAACCCAATCCTGTCCATTCTCACTCGGGTCTAGATAAATGGGGCCAACTTCAAAAAGAGCTCCAGAACGCTTGGAGCGCGCAAAATTTCTAGAAGCAGCTGCTAATAGATTAGGAATTATAGAGGGCCGCATGCAGTCTAAGTCGGCACTAATTGGATTATCTAAAACGAGGGACTCGTTGCCTCCACCAAAGAGAACTGCATCTTCTTGCTTCATAAATGAGAAGGTAAGGGCCTCAGTCATGCCTCGGCCGGCTAGAGCTCGACGCGCTCGAACACGCCGAGCCTGCAATAAATTTAGCGCTGCGGTTGGTTGATTTTCAAATTGAGACAACGGGACAGCTTTTATAGTGTCAAATCCATGGATACGAGTGACCTCTTCAACCAAGTCTGCCTCGCCATCGATGTCAGGGCGCCATGAGGGTGGTACTGTTTGTATTTTGTCGTTTGCTTCGCTTGGTTCAAAACCGAGGACATTCAGAATTCGAATTTGCTCAGTTTTGTCTATTTCGATGCCAGCTAGTTCCAAAGTACGATTTGGGCGAAGGCTAATATTGCGTTTCCATTTAGGTGTCTCGCCAGCGAAAATTACTTCGCTTGGTTCGCCGCCACATAGATCCAAGATCATAGCAGTAGCGGCTTCAATGCCAGGTAAAAGACTTTCTGGATCTACCCCTCTCTCAAAGCGATAGCGAGCGTCAGAATGAATGTTTAACTTGCGCCCAGTGGAGGCTGTTCGAAGGGGGTCAAACCAAGCGCTTTCGACAAAAACCTCTGTGGTCTCATCGGTGCAGCCAGTTTCTTCGCCGCCTATGATCCCGCCGAGTGCGTGGGGAAGCGTCTGATCCCCTATTACTGTCATTTCACTATCAAGTTCATATGTTTTGTTATCGAGAGCAGCCAGTGTTTCACCCGGGCGAGCGAGCCGCGCAGTGATGTCTCCGCTGAGTTTACTAACATCAAATACATGTAGTGGGCGGGCTGCGTCCATTGTAAAAAAGTTAGTGATATCGACTAAAGCAGAGATTGGTCTAAGTCCTATCGCCCGGAGCCTGTCTTGCAACCAACGTGGGCTCGGGCCGTTTTTAACTCCGCGAATATGCCGCCCAGCAAAGGCTGCACATGCCGCCCTAGCGTTTTCTGGAAAATCCAGATGGACCTTTATAGGACTTTTAAACGTACCCGTTACCTTCTGGTCCCAACCAGGTACTCTTTTAAGAGCGCCAAGCCCTGCTGCTGCGAGGTCCCGGGCTATGCCGCGGACACCGGCGCAGTCACCACGATTAGGTGTTAGTCCAATTTCGATAATTGGATCGTCAAGGCCTGCTACTTTTGCATAAGGCGCACCAATTGGTGTATCTGCCGGTAGTTCAATAATACCGTCATGATCGTCGGAGAGCTGAAGCTCTCGCTCAGAACACAGCATTCCATGCGATCCGACACCACGAATTTCCGCATCTTTTAGCGTAAAGTCTGTGCCTGGAATGTAAGTGCCAGATGGCGCAAAAACGCCAACCATGCCTTCTCTAGCATTTGGCGCACCACATACAACTTGAATTTCTGAGGAACCTGTGTCGACTACGCAAACTCTGAGCCGATCGGCATTTGGATGTTGGGTTGCTGAAATTACACGTGCCGTTTGAAAAGCTGATAAGGCGGGGCCCTTGTCGACTACAGAGTCCACCTCGAGACCAATCATTGTAAGTTTGTCGCAAATCTCTTGGAGACTAGCTTCCGTATCCAGGTGTTCTTTAAGCCAAGATAGTGTGAACTTCATCGGTGCAGTCCCCCTAGCGTGCCAGGTACATCTAGAGGAACGAAGCCATAGTGCTTAAGCCATCGCAGATCAGAATCGTAAAAAGTCCTAAGGTCGGGAATTCCATATTTCAACATGGCAATTCGCTCTATGCCCATGCCAAAAGCAAATCCCTGGTACTTATTTGAATCAATACCGCAATTCTCCAAAACGCGCGGATGAACCATCCCAGATCCAAGAATTTCTAGCCAATCGTCGCCGTGACCAATCCTGAGCTCGCCATTGGTGCGTGTGCAGCCAATATCAACTTCTGCAGAAGGTTCTGTGAATGGGAAATGACTGTTGCGGAAGCGAACGGGTAGATCAGAAATTTCAAAGAATGTCCGACAAAATTCTATCAAACAGCCCTTTAGGTGCCCCATATGGGATACCTCATCAATCACCAATCCTTCAACTTGATGAAACATGGGTGAGTGAGTGGCGTCGTGGTCTGATCTAAATGTTCGGCCTGGAACTATCACGCGAATAGGAGGTTTTTCGCTCATCATAGTTCGGATCTGCACCGGACTGGTGTGCGTCCGCAAGACAGGTCTAGTCCCATCCTCCCCCGCACGGAGATAAAAAGTATCCATTTCCTGACGAGCAGGGTGTTCTTCCGGGATATTCAGAGCTGTGAAGTTTTTCCAATCATCTTCTAAGTCTGGTCCTTCGGCAACCTGAAAGCCCATTTGTCCAAAGATCTGTACTATTTCATCAATGGTCTGGCTAATTGGATGAATCCTGCCCTCAACCTCTGACCTTATTGGCAGAGTTACATCAACCTGTTCTGCAGCAAGCTTGGCGTCTAGGGCGGATGCCTCAAGATCTGCTTTACGAAGCTCAATGGCTGCTTCCACAGCTTGCTTTAATGCATTTACCGCCTGGCCATAATCTTTTCTTTGCTCAGGGGGCAGCCCCCCTAAAGCCTGCATAAGCGCTCCGACGCGCCCTTTTTTGCCGATTGCAGCTAAGCGCGCCGACTCTAGCGCCTTGAGGTCCCCTGCAGACTGCACTGCAGCCAAAAGGTCCGCCTGTACAGCACCAAGATCTTCAGTCATTTTACCCGTCTCCCAGCTCGCCCTATCAGGCCAGCGCGGCGCGGGCCTTTTCAATGATGGCCTCAAAACCAGCAGCGTCGTTCATGGCGAGATCGGCAAGCATTTTACGATCTATATCTATGCCTGCTTTATGAATGCCATTCATGAATTGGCTGTAGCTCAGGCCATGGGCTCGAACACCAGCATTGATTCGTTGAATCCAAAGTGCACGGAAGTTACGCTTCTTTGTGCGCCGGTCGCGATAGGCGTATTGAAGGCCTTTCTCAACCCGCTCCAGTGACAAGCGGTAATTATTATTCGAACGGCCTCGATAGCCCTTCGCAGCTTTAGTAATCTTTTTGTGGCGGGCGCGGCTTGTAACACCACCTTTAACGCGGGACATGTCTGTTCTCCTAACGACTCAGATTGAAGCAGGCCTGTTCAGGCATAAGGCATGAACTGGCGCACAATTTTTGCATCGGCTTCGGATAGAACCCGAGTCCCACGCGCATGGCGCTTCATTTTAGTGGATTTAGAGGACAGGCAGTGGCGTTTATAAGCCACATTAAATTTAAATTTACCTGAAGCCGTCTTTTTGAAACGGCCTTTCGTACTAGACTTGGTCTTCATTTTGGGCATTTTGACACCTCGCTAAGTTGCGTGCGGCAGGTTGCCGTTTTGAACTGCCATGGCATGCCCTTCTCGCCAGACAGTTCTCTCAAGAAGGCGGGGTTATACTCAGCATGGACGACAAGAGCAAGGATTGATTTTTGGGTGCTATTTTAGATTTCGGCTAGAGCAATTGCATCGATCAATGATGTCGATAAGAAGGGACCATTCGTTGTAGCTGTTCCAATTAAAAATTTTGCTTCTGTGAGTCGCTCAATAATAACCGCCAAACCTACTATTTCGGTAGCAGCCACGCTTCCAACATGAAGTCCGTTAAAATCAAAAGGCGTCAAGTTATTTAGGATTGCTATTGCGCCGGCACCGTCAAGTTCAAGCCAGCATTGTGTTTGGGTCACATCGACCAAAATGTAGCTAGGCTTAGGGATTGGATTCTTTGCAATCAAAAGCCACTTATCCGGCCCAAGGCATATTAAACGTTTTTCATCCTGGGATGTGGTTCCTCCAACTCCTAGATCGGTAGGCATGCCTAATTCCTCACCAATCACTTCCGCTGTCGCCTGGATGCTGTACAGAGCTCCAACCTCAGCAATTGACAGTTCTATACTCTTTCCTTTGATGGGAAATTGAGACTCGATGTCCTCAAAAGGCGACCACGACTTCACCATGCATCAGTTCTTTTTGGTTTCGATGAATATGGGCGGTCTAACTTCCACCTCATGGATCTTTCCAAGGCTCCAGGCAAACAGCTTCTCTTCTTGTCGTCTAAAACCATCTTTGACGAGTGCTAAAGCAAAGCCAGAAGATAGTGTTTCGCTCCAATAACTCGATGTTACATGGCCAATCATTGGTTCTGGAGATCTAGGCCTAGGGTGTTCAATTATCTGTGCGCCTTCGTCTAAGACTACTGAAGGGTCTGTTGGCACCAGCCCAACGAGTTGCTTTCTGTTGGATTCTAACATTGATGGCCGCTTCAAAGCTCGTTTGCCGATAAAATCACCTTTTGTTTTAGATAAAATCCAATCCATTCCAAGATCAACTGGTGTCACTGTACCATCTGTTTCATGGCCGACTACGATAAAGCCCATCTCCGCCCGAAGAACATGCATTGCCTCTGTGCCATAAGGTGCAGCCCCTGCTTCCTTAATCGCATCCCATAGTTTGCTGCCATTTTGCCAATGCACATAAATTTCAAAACCCAGCTCACCGGAGAAGCTCACTCGAAAAATCCGTGCTGGTTGATCAAAAAGAACAGTTTCCTGCCAGCCAAGATTTGGTAGGGAAGATGAGGAAAGATCCACTTTGGGAATTAAATTTTTAATTACGCTACGCGCGTTGGGCCCTGCAACAGCAATACCAGCCCATTGTTCCGTTAAGGAAGTCAGTCGTACTCTTAGGTCTGGCCATTCGGTCTGACGCCAATCCTCCATCCAAGCTAACACTGCTGCTGCGCCACCAGACGTTGTTGTTACAAGAAACCGATCTTCGTCAATTCTGGCCACAACACCGTCGTCAAAAACCATGCCATCATCTTTTAGCATTATGCCGTAACGGCACTTGCCGGGTTTGATCGTATCGATACGATTAGTATATAGGCGGTTTAAAAATTCAGCGGCGTCTGGACCTGCAACGTCAATCTTTCCTAACGTAGATACGTCTAGCATTCCTACATCAGTTCTTACGCTCCTGCATTCCCGTGCAACAGCTTCAGCCATGGTCTCGCCAGGTTTTGGATAGTAACGTGGACGTTTCCAGTCACCTACATCTTCGAAGACTGCCCCTAAAGCTAGATGCCTTGCGTGGATCGATGTATGTCTTTCCGGTTGAAAAAGTCGCCCCACCCTTCGACCGGCGAATGCTCCAAATGGCACGGGTGTAAGGGGTGGCCGCACGCCAGAAAGGCCAATCTCCTGGATGTTTTGCTGTGTAGCTGTTGCAAGAGCTGCAGCGGTGGCGAGTTGCGCGGTTCGGCCCTGATCTGTTCCCATTCCTGAAGTAGTGTAGCGCTTTGTATGTTCGATTGATCTAAAACCTTCTCGAGCAGCTAGTTCGATGTCAGCTACGGTAACGTCATGTTGAAAATCTACGAATGCTCTTTGTTTATCGGTCTGTAAAATCGGAGCGATTGGTAAACCTTGCCCAATGGGGCCATTGTTCCCTGTAACGTCACCAAATGAAAAATTATTATCCTCTAGCGTAGCTCCATCTTTAAGAGCGTCCCTTGCAGTGAAACGAGCGTTTGCAGCTCCTATTAACTTGACGGTACCTTTTTCGCTGGTGGTAGCAATAAATGCGCCAACTTCGGGTGACCAAGTCTGTTGTCCACCAGCCATTAGATAAAGATGCAGCATGGGGGACCAGCCTCCAGAGGTCACAACAAGATCAGCTGAAATTCGTCGACTTTTTTTTCGCTCGGGTAAGCCATCCGTACCCAGTTTAGAGATCTCCACCATTTTTAGGCGACCAGAACCAAAAGTTCCTGTAATGGTTTCATCAATCTGGACTTCTGCTACAACTTCTGCGCCAGCTGTTTTTAAAGCAGTGCGAACATTATTCAGGTCTTCGTGATTCCCATAGAGAACGGCTTTTTTACCAGGAAGAATTGCGAAGCGGTTAATGGCAGTTTCGACGGCTCCTGATAGCATAACTCCAGGAAGGTCGTTTCCAGGAAAGACCATGGGACGCTCTAAAGCACCTGTTGCAATGACAATTTTCTTGGCACGAACATGCCAAATTCTTCCACCATCAACCTTCGTTGCAGATTTCTCAAAGACCGTAAGGAAGCCATGGTCATACAGACCAAAGCCCGTCGCACGAAGCCGAGCTATTCCCTTTTCTTCAAGTTTGCCCCACGTACTTGCAGCCCAATTTTCTGCCGTTTCACCATCGATAGTGCAACCAGGTAGAGAATGTACTCGTCCTCCTGGCAGTGAATCCCTTTCAAAGATGGCCACCTTTTTCCCTGAATTAAGAGCGCACAGGGCTGCAGCAAGTCCAGCTAAGCCAGCGCCAATTACCGCTACATCTACGTGAACATCAGTGTGTTGGTATGTGGCAGTATCCGAACTTACAGGTGCCGGGCTTTGCCCAGCCATACGCCTTATTAAGGGCTCCCATATACTGTTCCAGGTATCAAATTTAGGCCTCCTAATGTGGCCCATAAAGGTTTTGTAATAAAACCCTGCAGCTACGGCTCTAGGCACCCAATCGAGGGCACGAAAAATATCAAATTTTGAGCTAGGCCATCCCCGTGTTGACTTGGCATCTAAGCCATTCAGCAGCTCTACTTCACTGGCTATACGATTAGGTAGCGTCTTTGACCCAGTGCTCAGGGTAACAATTGCGTTGGGCTCTTCTAATCCCAAAGATATAAGGCCGCGCGGGCGGTGGCGCTTGAATGACCGGCCGACAATGTGGATGTCATTTGCTAGCATGGCCGAAGCGAGTGTATCGCCAGCAAAACCTATGTAGGTTTTGCCGTTGTATTGGAAAGAAATAGATTGGTCTCTATCAATAAGACCGCCTTTTGTAAGTCGTGAAGAGGCCATAATTAGATTTTTTGATTAGGGAAGGGGGGCTTTGGAGCACCCATTATATAGGACTGACCAACTTCATTAGTCGCTGTATTTCGACAAAGATTGAACCAGCGACCACAACCGGGATCATGACGCCAACGCTCTCTAGTCCAACCTTTTACATTATCTCTTAAAAATAAACGATTGGCCCAAGTATAATCATCTGCTGCAACATCAGGGCGCTGGATATGGGCTTCTCCTCCATAGACGAATTCGGTCTCTGGTCTTGGGCCACAATGAGGACAGGGAATAATCAACATTTGCGGATGTCTCAGACGTTATAATATTTTCGATACCAGGCTACGAACTTAGCTATGCCGTCATTTAAGTTAGTTGACGGTCTATAACCGGTCCATTCTGCTATGGCATTTGTATCTGATTCAGTGTCGATCGCTTCTCCTGGATGCATTTCGACGTATTCACGAATTGCTTTCTTTCCAATTGCGGCCTCAAAAGCCTGCACGTAGCTCTCAAGGTTAATTGGATTGCTAGATCCTAAATTAAATAAACGGAAAGGCGCATGTCCACTAGACGCAGGTGTCGGTTTTTGGGCCCAGTAAGGATCAATAGAAGCAGGACGTTCGTATGCTGCCAACAACCCGGATACAATATCATCTATATAAGTGAAATCCCGGGTCATTTTACCGTGGTTGTGTAGTTTGATCGGCTCACCAGCTATTATTTGATGGGCAAACCGAAAAAAACTCATGTCTGGACGTCCCCACGGTCCGTATACTGTGAAAAAGCGGAGACCGGTTGTCGGTAGCCCATTTATATGTGCAAGAGCGTGGGCCATAACTTCATTTGCTTTTTTTGTCGCCGCGTACAGACTTAGCGGGTGATCGGCACTACCGGTCTCACTAAATGGCCGAACTGGGTTGCCGCCGTACACTGAACTACTTGAAGCAAAGATAAAATGTTCCGCCTGCCGCTCAACGGCCAATTCGGCAACATTATAAAATCCTGATAAATTGCTAGGAATGAATTCTTCAGGATG
>VMBT01000431.1_pt1 | contig 27229 bp, 31 predicted proteins | sample 4404301 | NCBI WGS metagenome assembly VMBT01 (sample SAMN12238535, study PRJNA552566) | marine metagenome | isolation source: Coastal seawater | place: USA: coastal Georgia, Sapelo Island | collected 2008-08/2009-08
CATCGTTCCTAACCCCACCTTTTGGATTTGCATTGTTTTATTTAAGGGGTGTTGCTCCAAAGTCTGTCACGACTGGACACATTTATAGAGGTGTTGTTCCATTTGTATTAATTCAAATTATTGGTCTAACAATGCTCTACTTTGCGCCTTCTATCGTGACAATTGTGCCTCAACTGCTTGGTGGAAACTAGACCAAAGGCCACTCATCGATAATTGTGGGTGTATTAAGCTTTAGTATCTTTGCAAATATTGGCTTATATTAGCCTTATAATTTAGTTGATAGGTGTTTTTGGGTGGTAAGACTGCAATGCTTTTGGGCGTTAAAATCATTGAGTTTGAAGGTTTAGGACCAGCCCCTTTTGCGGGACGCATGCTAGCAGAGCTTGGTGCAGATGTTCTTGTAATAAAAAATGACAGTCAAAAAGAAAAAACGCCCAAAAATAGTTTATTAAATGCTGGAAAAAAATCAGTATTTCTAAATCTGAAAGATGATAATGATTATTCTATTGCTTTGGGACTGATAAAAAATAGTGCTGCTATCATTGAGGGTTTTCGTCCTGGAGTAATGGAACGTTTAAAACTTGCTCCTGATGATCTAAAAAAAATCAATAAAAAATTGATCTATGGGCGGATGACTGGTTGGGGTCAAAGTGGTCCTCGTTCTAAGCAGGCTGGTCATGATCTTAACTATATTGGTTTAAGTGGTGCTCTTCATTACGCTTCACAAGCAGGTAATATACCGCAAACCCCGCCGACACTATTAGGTGATATCGGAGGAGGCGCTCTTTATTTGGTAATTGGAATTTTATCTGGGCTCTTGCGCGTAAAAGAAACAGGTGAAGGCAGTGTAGTTGATGCAGCAATCGTTGACGGTTCAGCTCACATGATGAATCTTTGGATGTCTATGCAGGAAACTGGTTCTGTTGAAATGAAAAGAGGACAAAGTTTGTTAGATGGGCCTCACTGGTCGCGCTGTTACATTTGTTCTGATGGAAAATATATTTCTGTTCAATGTTTGGAGCCTAAATTTTATTCCATATTTCTGGAAACCTTAGGGATTAATAAGGATCCTTTATTCCAATCACAGCATGAAAAAGATCAATGGAGAGCACAAACTGATTATTTAAGTAAGATATTCAAAAAAAAGCCTCAGGCTTACTGGGTTAATCGTTTTTCTGATTTAGACGCGTGTGTTGCACCGATTTTAGATCCAGAAGAAGCTGAAAGTGATCCTCACATGAAATCGAGAAAAATTTGGGCTAGAGAAAACGGATATTTAATGGCCTCTCCAGCTCCGCGGTTTGATAACAACAAGCCCAAGACACTACAACCTGAAGCAATCATTGATAAAAAAGATATTGTTTCTAATTGGACCTGAAAGAAAATCATTATGTCACCAAAGCTCAAAAACCTTAACGAACTAATGGACAATCGCTTTTCCTGTCGTGGATTTTTAAAGAAAGAAGTTGAACAAAAATTTATTGAGCAAATAGTTCAGGTCGCTCAAAAAGTCCCATCTTGGTGTAACTCGCAACCATGGGAAGTAACTTTGCTCCGGCCAGAGACAAGAAGGTTACTTTCTGAAAAGTTGAGTTTGTCATCCGATCAAGCCTTTGAAACCCCTGACATCGATTTCCCCAAGCGTTATACCGGTGTTTACAAAACTCGTCGATCTATTTGTGGGTGGCAGTTGTATAATGCCGTTGGCGTTGAAAAGGGTGATAGAAAAGGTGCAAGCCAACAAATGGCAAAAAACTATGAATTTTTTGGGGCTCCCCACGTTGCTATAATAACAACACCAAAAGACCTTGGAGCTTATGGAGTTTTGGACTGTGGAGCTTTCATTACCGCCTTTACTTTGGCAGCTGGTGCACTTGGAATTTCATCAATACCACAAGCAGCGATTGCTGGTCGCGCACCTATTGTTCGAGAAGTCTTGAACATTGGAGAAGATCGCGATGTCTTATGTGCTATTTCATTCGGTTTTGCTGATACAGATCATCCGGCAAATAGCTTTAGGACTGAAAGGGCTGATTTAGCTGAATTTGTAGAATGGGTATAAAATTGCTCATTTTTCAACGTTAGTTTTTCTTAGAATGTAGATGGATTTAACCAAACCAATTGATATTTACTGCGAACGACTGGACAGCAGTATATGGGCCGAACCAATAAACGCGGTTACCAATTTTGCTTTCGTTTTAGCCGCTATCATTATGTGGTTTAGATGTAAAAATTTAGTTGAGGGCAAGGTGTTAGCCGTTCTATTATTCTCAATTGGTTGCGGATCTTTTCTGTTTCATACTTTTGCGCAAACCTGGGCTGCCATATTGGACGTTACATCAATTCTTATTTTCATATTAGCGTATATCTTTGTAGCAAATCACAGGTTCTTGGTTTGGTCAAAATTGGCTAGTATTATTGGCGTAATATTATTTTTTCCTTATCAGTTTCTGCTGGTAAGTATGTTATCAAATTTCCAACTTTTTGGTTCTTCTGTACAATATATTCCCATTGCAATTTTGATATTTATTTACGCGGCGCTTTTGCGTAAATCTGAACAAAATTTATCTGATGGATTATTTATCGGTGCGACTATTCTCTGTGTATCTATTTTTTTTAGAACTATTGATGAGCCAATATGCCAAGTAGTTTCGACGGGAACTCATTTTGTTTGGCATATATTGAACGCTGTAATGTTAGCGTGGATGATTGAAGTTTTAAGAAGACATATGCTTGCGGGTCACTTGATAGGGCGTTAAACGGGTTTAGGAAATGGAGTGTTGATATGTCAATTGATGCAAATACTGCAGCCAAGGTTGCGAAACTTGCCCGCATTGAGGTTGAAAATCAGGATTTAACAGCTCTGGCGAAAGAGTTTAATGACATCTTGGGTTTCATTGAACAATTGAACGAAGTTGACGTTAGTGGTGTGGAGCCAATGACATCTGTGACACCACAAAAGCTAATTAGACGCAGTGACAATATTACGGATGGAGATAGGCAGGCTTCCGTTTTGAAAAACGCGCCTTTGTCCAGAGAAGGGTTTTATGCTGTTCCAAAGGTTGTAGAATAATGGGAGAGTTAAACAAACTTACGATTTCTGAGGCACGAGATCGTCTGCGATCGAAGGAGATATCTTCGGTTGAGTTAACCAATAGCTGTCTTGCAGAAATAGATGCGGCGGATCCTTTGGGGGCTTTTGTGCACAAGACCCCTGAACTTGCTTTAGCACAGGCAGAGAATGCTGATGAGCGGCTGTCGCAAGGAAGCGCACCCGATATGTGTGGTATACCGCTCGGTATAAAAGATCTTTTTTGTACGAAAGGCGTTGAAAGCCAAGCAGCCAGTAGAATTTTAGAGGGCTTCAAACCGGAATATGAGAGCACAGTTAGCCAGAATCTTCTTGATAATGGCACTGTAATGTTAGGCAAACTTAATATGGACGAGTTTGCCATGGGGAGCTCAAACGAAACGTCAGTTTATGGGGACGTAATTAACCCCTGGAAAATTGATGAACGTAATTTAACCCCAGGCGGGTCATCGGGTGGTTCAGCAGCGGCCGTTGCTGCTGATTTATGCTTGGCTGCTACTGGCACTGATACTGGTGGATCAATTAGACAGCCGGCCGCATTCACCGGTATTGTTGGGATCAAACCAACATATGGGCGTTGTTCGCGTTGGGGAGTAATTGCTTTTGCCAGTTCGCTTGATCAAGCAGGTCCAATGACAAAAACTGTTCGAGACGGTGCAATTATGTTGGAGGCTATGGCGGGACATGATCCCAAAGATAGTACTTCTGTCAGTCTTCCTGTTCCAAACTTCGAAGCAATGTTAACAGGTAATATCAAAGGTAAAAGAATTGGCATTCCCAAAGAGTACCGATTAGAGGGCATGCCCAGTGAAATAGAAAAATTATGGTCAGACGGAACCGAAATGCTGCGGCTCGCTGGTGCTAAGATTGAAGATGTTTCTTTGCCGCACACGAAATACGCTTTACCGGCCTATTATGTTATTGCGCCAGCAGAGGCTTCTTCAAATTTAGCCAGGTATGATGGAGTCAGATATGGAAGAAGGGCAGCCTTATCATCGGGAGACGGCATAAATGAAATGTATGAGCGTACGCGCGCAGAAGGTTTTGGATCGGAAGTAAAGCGACGTGTAATGATTGGCACTTACGTTTTATCTGCTGGTTTTTACGATGCTTACTACAATAGAGCTCGTCGAGTTAGAGCATTAATTAAAGAGGACTTTGATAAGGTTTTTTCTACTGGAATAGATGCTATTTTGACACCAACCACACCTTCAGCTGCATTTGGTTTGGGTGAAATGTCTGATGCGGACCCCGTGCAAATGTACTTAAATGATGTATTTACCGTCACTGTAAATTTAGCGGGTTTACCTGGCGTCTCAGTACCTACTGGGTTTGACAAATCAGGTTTGCCACTTGGGTTGCAAGTCATAGGCAGGCCATGGGAGGAAGCTGATATGCTGAACATTGCTTATTCATTGGAGCAATCTGCAGATTTCTCCTCTAAGCCATCCAAATGGTGGTAGTTATATGTTAAAAATGCAAAAGTTGAGTTCCATTTCATTAATTTTAATGGCTTTTATTGGTTGTGAACCCAATATTGATACCCAACAAATTGCACAAAGCGCCCAAAACTTGAGAGAAAATGTTCGAAATATTGACACTCAGAGAATTACGCAAGGTGCGCAGAATTTGAGAGAGAACCTTCAGAATTTCTCACCGTCTTCACCGTTAAAGAAACAAAACCAAGAACCTACTCCAGAAAGTTTAAAAAATACGGATCCTGTGTTAGCAGAAATTTTGGGTGATGTGCTAGAGGAAGAGCCATTAAATGATACTCAGGCAAATCAAAGCGTAGGAGAATTAGATACAACAAGGCTATCTGATGAGAATGATTTTGAAGCTGTTTCTGAGCGCCAATCTATCGAGAGTGATGCTGAACGCATAGAAAGTAATCGCGCCAAATATGTTCTTATTGAGCCTACATCGCTGCCTCGACGGCCTGGTTCTAATGTTCCTAGTATCGTAGAGTATGCTATAAAAACAACTAACCCGATCGGAACTCAGCTGTACGCAAGGCCATTTGCAAGTAAAACGCGTTTTGATTGGAATTGTGCAAAATATTCTTCGCAAAGCGCGGCTCAAGAAGCATTTCTTGTTTGGGGTGGTCCAAAAGTCGACCCTAAAGGTATTGATCCGGACGGTGACGGGTTTGCTTGTTATTGGGATCCCAAACCTTTCAGAAGTGTTTTAAAAGATAATAATTAATATTCATTCATGGAAATTTTAAAGTATCCGTCTCCAAATTTTGGTTCACGCAGAGAGGATACAAAAATACAATTTATCATTTTGCACTATACAGCTATGGATAAGCAATCTTCTCTAGATAGACTGTGCAGTCCCGACTATGAAGTGTCCTGCCATTATTTAATAGATTCAGCTGGCACTTGTTATCAACTTGTAGATGATAGCAAACGGGCTTGGCATGCAGGAAAATCTTTCTGGCGTGGGTTGCGAGATATCAATTCAAGATCACTTGGAATAGAGCTAGTGAATTCGGGCAATGAGGCCTACCCAAAAGCTCAGATGGAAAGTCTAATGCTTCTTTTACGAGACCTTTTAGCTATACACAAAATTAGTCCACAAAACGTTTTGGGACATTCTGATATTGCACCGTCTCGCAAAACTGATCCTGGGAAATGGTTTGATTGGCGATTACTTTCGGAAAATGGTTTAGCAATTTTGCCAAAAGTAAGTTTGCCAATAGACACTGATAAACAATCATTTTTGCTAGATGCTCAGCGTGCTGGTTTTGAACCAGAAGCTACTTTTGAGCAAATTTTGCAGGCTTTTAGAAGCCGTTGTCGGGCAAACTTTGAGGGGGTATTTGATGGATATGATTGTGCCTTAATGAAAAAGTTTGCAGACATATTTGATGTTGACGAGTTGTCAAATCCGCAATAATGGCAAACAGTGCGGATGGCTGGATGGTCGCGAGTATACTCGAGGAAAGTCCGGACTCCTTAAAGCAACGGTGCCGGGTAACGCCCGGGCGGGGTAACCCGACGGAAAGCGCAACAGAAAGTAAACCGCCCGCTTAATTCGGGTAAGGGTGAAAGGGTGGGGTAAGAGCCCACCGGGGTTTTGGTAACAAGGCCTGCATGGCAAGCCCCACCGGGAGCAATGCCGAATAGGAACCTGCAAGAAGGCATTTAATGCTTTCTACTTTGCTTTGAAGTAAGGTTCGGGTAGGCAGCTATAGGGTTTGTAGTAATACAGACTTTAGATGAATGATCATCCATAAGGTTTTAAGACCTTGGGACAGAATCCGGCTTACAGGCCATCCGCATTTAAAAATTTTGTTTAATAAAGTAAATATTTTCATTGTCTAAGTGTTGACTCGGGACGTGGCTCGGTTAAAAGGCAGGTCTCATATAAGATATTTGGTCAGTTATTTGGCCTAATACAGGAGTTAAATTATGGCTAAACCTACAACCATCAAAATCCGGTTGAATTCAACCGCTGGAACTGGCCACTTTTACGTGACTAAAAAAAATGCCCGCACGATGACTGACAAGATGGTTGTTCGAAAGTATGACCCGGTTGCTCGTAAACATGTTGAGTACAAAGAGGGAAAAATTAAGTAGCTTTAATTGTAAAAAGGCCGCTGAAAAGCGGCCCTTCAAGTAATATGTAGCGCCATCAACTTATTTGATGGCGTTTTTATTTATTCAGAGTTACCCATAAACATGAGTAAAAACTGAAACATGTTTAAAAAGTCCAAGTACAGACTTAATGCTCCGTGTATAGCTGACTTGTCCAACCATTCGGTATCACCGTGGTGCGCATGAGCAACGTACATGTTCTTAATATTTTGTGTATCGTATGCTGTCAGGCCCGCAAATATGAGAACTCCAAGCATTGAAATGATCATCATCATCATGCCTGAGCCAATAAAAATATTTATAATCATTGCCACAATTAGGCCAATAACACCCATGATAAGGAATGAACCCCATCCGGAAATATCTTTCTTGGTAGTGTAACCCCAAAGCGATAAGCCGGCAAAAGCGATTGCTGTTACCAAGAATGTTTGGGTGATTGAAAATGTGGTATAAAATATGAAGATTGAGCTGAGTGAAACACCAATAAGCGTCGCAAAAACGTAGAAAAAAAGCTGTGCCGCTTGTGCTGTTGATCTTCTCATGACCGCACCAAAGCCGAAAATCATTAGAAGAGGCGCAAACATAATCACCCAACGTAAAGGCGAGGTATAGATTGTTGCGCCCAATCCAGTTAGCATTGTGCCATTTTGCATTTGTCCTACAGCAAGAGCTGGGTCAGTTGTTGTTGCTAAGCCCGAAATAGCCCAAGCAGCTAGCGCTGTAATAATCATACCTACGGACATAGTCCCATAGACTTTATTCATATGAGCCCTGAGGCCCTCGTCGATTTGACTAGCTCGAGCGCCTGAAATCGAACGCGTTGTTTCAAATTCTGCCATTAATACCTCCAGAAACAGGGATAACTTTCATTACATATAATATTGGTAAACTCGTTAGAATTTTCAACCCATTATTGAAAAAACTAATTAAAATATTTCAAAATTTTAAATTTTAGTGGATTTTTACAACAACTTTCCCAGTTGCCTTCCTTTGCCTGAGTATATTTAGAGCATCCTCTGCATTTCCTAACTCAAATACATGGCTGATGTGAGGCTTTAATTTGTTAGAACTATACCACTCAAATAGTTGCTTTAGACTTTCGATGATCACCTCAGGATTAAATCCTAAAAAACCACCCCAATAGAAGCCGTGGATAGTAATATTTTTTACAAGTAAATGATTTGCCTTAATCTCTGGTAGCTTACCACTTGCAAAACCAATTAAAAGTATTCGTGCTTCTGGGTTGCACGATCTAAAGGCTGATTTGAACTGATCTCCGCCCACGGGATCATAAACAACGTCTACTCCACCCAGCCCCTTTAATTTGTTGACTAAATTAGGATCATTCGAGTCAAACACATGGTCTGCTCCCATTTTTTCAACTATTTCCATTTTGTTTGTGCCGCGTGCAATGCCTATAACTTGAGCGCCCATCAACTTTCCTAGCTGTACGGCCGTTAAACCAACGCCTCCTGAAGCTCCTAAAACGAGTATAGTTTCCCCTGGTTTAACTTTAGCTTTGTATTCTAGTGCCAAATGACTTGTACCATAGGCTATCTGGAAAGCGGCAGCATCATTGAAATCCATATCATCAGGAATTTGAAAGCATTTTAACGCATCAAAGCATCCATATTCTGCTAATCCTCCATGGCCTCCGAAAACTGCAACTCTTTCACCAATTGAAAAATTTTTAACTTGAGACCCCACTTCGTCGACAATACCAGATACTTCCATTCCAAGAACAAAAGGAAGTTCGGGTGTGTCTTGGTAACTACCGTTTTGCATAAGCAAGTCTGCAAAGTTTAGCCCGCATGCCATAATTTTAATTCTTATTTGGTTGGGAGTGGGAGTCGGCTTTGGGATATCTTCTATGGTTGGATTGCTGTCAAAATCTGTAACTTGAAATGCTTTCAATATCTTATCCTTGGAATTTGCACTATAAATTAATTAAACCAAATTTTTATTATTTTTAAAAAGGTACTTTTTGCAACATTGGTTAAAGTTTAAAACTTTGTAAAGATAGTGAAATAGGCATTTGTTATACCCCTAATTAATTGTTAATTAGCGTCTAAGGTACAGGTGCTCCATGTCTAATGCTCTTCATTTTGAAACCGCTGAAGGTAAAAATATAATTAACACGGCTAATGCTATGGCTGACGCAGCTAGAGAGGCTATCTTACCTCTATTTCGATCCAGGTCTCTTGTAGCTGAAAATAAAACCTTTAATGGTTTTGACCCCGTGACTGATGCAGACAAGAGCGCTGAACGAGCCATGATAACCGAATTAAAACAACGACGCCCTAACGATGGGGTGTTTGGTGAAGAGTTTGGCGAGTTAGAAGGTGATAGTCTGTATAGATGGGTTCTAGACCCAATTGATGGTACGCGAGCATTCATGGCAGGGGCGCCAACATGGGGCGTACTGATTTCCGTTGAAAAGATTGGAAAGGGCTCAATTTTTGGGATTATAGATCAGCCTTTTATTGGAGAAAGATTTTGGGGGGGGCTCGGTATAGCAGAATATGCTAAGCAAAATGATAAACAAATCTTGAAGACTAGTAATGTCGAAGAAATTGAGAATGCAATTTTGCTATCAACTTTTCCCGAAGTTGGAACTGATAATGAGAGAAATGCTTTTCAGAAGGTTTCTCAAAAGGCTAAGCTTACGAGATATGGACTTGATTGCTATGGATATGCTCTCGTTGCAATGGGTACGGCTGATCTTGTCATAGAAGCAGGTTTGAGCTCATATGATATTTCTGCCCCAGCATGCGTTATAGAGGCAGCTGGTGGCGTTGTCACAACTTGGGATGGAAAACCACCTTTTAATGGTGGCAGAATTGTTGCCGCCTCCAATGAGCGATTACATAAAAGTGCCCTTGATGAATTAAATTCATGACTGTCCTTTAAAATTTCTAACGAATGGCTTGTTATATGAAACAAGAGTTAAAGAAAAAAATTCGAAAACTGGCTTTTAGCAAAAGGCATGCGGCCTTCACATCCGACATTGGAAATTCAGCCGCTTTGCTTTCTTCTGTACTGGCTGGTTACCGAGGAGTTCCAATTTCTGGTTATCTTCCCATAAAGACAGAAATCAATCCTCTTTCCTCTATGGAAGAAGCTTCAGCCCATAGTTTAGTGGGTGTTCCAGTTATTCAGAAAAACACATCACCACTTAAATTTTCTAAATGGGAACCAGGTTGCGCTTTGGAAAAAGGCCCTTTCAATGTTCAAGTGCCTGTGAATTCATATTATTTTGAACCAGAAGTTTTAATAATTCCTATGGTAGGCTTTGATCGAAATGGAGGGCGTTTAGGATATGGCGGGGGTTTTTACGATCGGACTTTAGAGTACTTGCGATCAAAACAAGCAACGATGGCTATTGGTTTTGCTTATTCACAGCAAGAATTTGATACATTACCTTTGGAACCAACGGATCAAAGGATGGATCTTATCGTAACTGAGAAAGAAATAATAGAAATAAAAATTACTAAATAAACTCTTGAAATATTTTTTTTCTAATGTAGTTGAAGCTGATGAAAATCTTGTTCCTTGGAGACGTCGTAGGCCGTTCAGGTCGTTCGGCAGTTCTAAATCATCTCCCTTCGCTGATTAAGAAAAATAATATTGATTTCACAGTTATTAATGCTGAAAATGCAACGAGCGGTATGGGCTTGAACGTTAAACATGCAAAAGAGTTATTAGACGTTGGAGCTGATTGTATTACGCTAGGCGATCATGCTTTTGACCAAAAGGAAATGCTTTCTTTCATAGAGGAAGAAAGTCGCATATTAAGGCCGTTGAATTTCTCAAAAACAGCTCCAGGACGCGGATCTAGAGTTTATTCAGACACTAGGGGACGAAAGATATTAGTCTCACAAGTTCTGGGCCAGGTTTTCATGAAGCGACCCTTTGATGATCCATTTTCTGAAATTGATGGAATATTAAGAAAAAATATATTGGGTGGTGGAGTGCAAGCATCTCTTGTAGATATCCATTGTGAGGCGACTTCGGAAAAAATGGCATTGGGTCATTTTTGCGATGGTCGCGTTTCTGCTGTTATTGGCACGCATACTCATGTCCCAACATCTGATGCAATGATATTACCAAAAGGAACGGCTTATCAATCAGATGCTGGAATGTGTGGAAGTTTTAACAGCATTATAGGCATGGATAAGTCAGAGCCTTTACGACGTTTTATAACAGGAATGCCAAAGGAGCGTTTTACGCCAGCTGATGGTGAAGGAACAATCTGTGGCGCAATCATAGAAACAGACGACAAGTCAGGATTGGCTAACTCCATAGAAATGCTGCGTTTGGGCGGCTGCCTTAGTTCAACTTAGTCGGTATGGCTTTAATCTGGCCTTATCTTGTATTAATTATTCTTGGCTGTGGTTGGGGGTTAACCATACCCTTAACTGTAATTTCTGTAAAAACTGGTTTTGGTCATTTAGGAATAATCTTCTGGCAGTTTTTTATCATCGTGGTGGTGTTTGGTTTAAGGCAAATTTTCTTAAATAAAAAACTCTCGCTTGCAAGAAGTTCTCTCAGAGTATTCTGCGTGATCGCTTTCATTGGAACAATATTCCCAAATTCAGCTTCCCTAATTGCGGCCTCTTATTTACCAGGAGGCATTCTTTCAATTTTGATTGCTACTGTGCCGATGTTTGCCTTTCCCATTGCTTTGTTGTTTGGAATAGATAAGTTTGGATTTTTGCGTCTACTAGGGATTATTTTTGGTTTTCTGGGGGTTTATCTACTGATTGCTCCTAAAGCAGCGTTACCAGACCCCAGTGTTGCTTGGGTTATTCCAATAGCACTGATAGCGCCCATGTTTTATGGTCTTGAGGGTAATTTTGTTGCCAAGTTCGGAACGGGCAATAGCTCTCCTATTGAGGTGCTTTTAGGTGCTTCAATCATAGGGTGTTTTGTCACATTTCCACTAGCTCTTTTGTCCAACCAATTTGTAAATCCTTTTGTCCAATGGAGTTCAGCCCACTATGCAATACTTTTTTCTTCCGTAATACATGGCGTAGTGTACGCAACTTACGTTTGGTTGGTTACCAAAGTGGGTTCAGTATTCTCGGCACAAGTCAGCTATTTTGTTACTTTAGCAGGTGTATTATGGTCCATGTTGATATTGGATGAAGTACATTCGAAGTTTATTTGGATGTCCTTAGCATGCATGATCTTAGGGATGGCCTTAGTCAAACCCAGACCACAGCAAAATTAGGTTAAAAAAGTAAACATTGATCATTATAAGGTTATCGGTCTTGCTCATAAGCGAATGAGATACTAAAAAGACGAGAATTTGTTTGAGAGGTACCATGGCAGGTCATTCAAAATGGGCAAATATTCAGCATAGAAAAGGCAGGCAAGACGCTGCACGCTCCAAGCTTTTTTCAAAATTGTCAAAAGAGATTACCGTAGCTGCTAAAATGGGTGACCCCGACCCGGAAAAAAACCCTCGTTTGAGGCTAGCTGTCAAAGAAGCGAAACAAAATTCAGTTCCTAAAGATGTAATTGAAAGAGCCATAAAAAAATCAACGGCTGGGGATGGGGATGATTACGAAGAAATAAGATATGAGGGTTATGGCCCTAATGGAGTAGCAGTCATAGTCGAGGCCATGACGGACAATAAAAATCGTACAGCGTCGAATGTTCGATCTATTTTTTCCAAAAATGGAGGAAATCTGGGTGAGACTGGATCTGTTGGTTTTATGTTTGAAAGAAAGGGTGAAATAATATTTTCATTGGAGGTTGGAGACGATGATACTGTCATGATGGCAGCTATCGAGGCTGGGGCTGAGGATGTTGAGAGCTCAGCAGATGGGCATATCATTTGGTGTATTGATACAGATTTAAGTGATGTAGCAGCGGCTTTGGAAAGTGAATTAGGCGAGAGCCAATCCACGAAATTGGTCTGGAAACCTAATACCACAACAGAGCTAGACATAGACGGTATGCAAAAACTTATGAAATTAATTGATGCACTTGAAGATGATGATGACGTTCAGCGTGTCACAACAAATTTTGAAATCAACGATGAGGTAATGTCTCAGATATCGCAATGAATACTTTTCTAGCGGGGTTTGGTTTAGGACTTTCTTTAATTGTAGCGATTGGCGCCCAAAACGCATTTATCTTAAGGGCAGGTTTGCTTAGGCAGCATGTGTTTATTTTGTGCTCCGTATGTGCTTTTTCAGATGCTTTGCTAATTATTGCTGGCGTTTCTGGTTTGGGCGTTCTTGTTAGCAAAGCCCCATTCTTTTTGATTTTTATGAAATATGCAGGCTCAGCGTTTTTATTCGTGTATGGGCTTCGATCCCTTTTAAAGTCTCTCAAAGGGGGACGTGTCCTTTTGGCTGAAGGAGAAGTGACTTCCTTGAAAGATGCAGTTCTCGTGTGTCTATTGCTAACATGGTTGAACCCACATGTTTATCTGGATACGGTTATTCTCTTAGGAATTGCTTCAACACAATATTCTGAAAATATGTATTTTGCTGCCGGTGCAATTGTTTCTAGTTTCATGTTTTTTTATTCACTTGGTTTTGGTGCTCAATTTCTATCAGACTTTTTTAAGCATCCATTTTCGTGGCGGATATTGGACGCAATTATTGGACTAATCATGTGGAGCATTGCTTTTTCTCTTGTTTATGACAGTTAAACTTAATGGACAAAAATCTTGTAAAACATAAATCACAAAATCTTACCGGTGTTTTCTGGATGGTTGTAACAGGGATATGTTTCCTCTGCGTTACGGCTCTCGTTAAATTTATGGGAACACGAATACCTGCAGCTGAAGCGGCGTTTTTGCGATATGTCCTTGGTTTAGTATTGCTTTTACCGATGTTGAAAGAATTTTCACAGAATTTACCAGACCGGAGATTATCTATTTTATTTGCCGCTCGGGGAGTGGTGCATACTGTTGGGGTAGTACTGTGGTTTTTTGCTATGTCACGAATACCTTTAGCTGATGTGACCGCTATGAATTATATGTCGCCCATTTATGTTACTCTCGGTGCTGCGATATTCTTGGGCGAATCTTTAGCTTTGCGCCGGATTCTAGCCATTTTGATCGCAATCTCAGGAGCATTTCTTATACTAAGACCTGGCTTCAGAGACGTAAGTATAGGTCACATTGCAATGATATTTACAGCATTATTTTTTGCTTCCTCGTATTTAATTGCCAAACATACCAGTGGAAGAACGACTGCTTCTGTTGTTGTAGTTATGCTTTCAATTTATGTAACTATTGGACTAGCTCCAATGGCATTGTTAAATTGGGTAACTCCAACTTTAGCAGAATTATTGATACTTTTCGCCGTAGCATGTTTCGCCACGGCAGGTCATTACACAATGACACTGGCATTTGCAGCAGCGCCAGTTTCAGTGACCCAGCCAGCTACTTTCCTTCAATTAGTTTGGGCGGTTCTTGTAGGTTCTGTTATTTTTGGTGAGGAAATAGATCTTTTTGTTATAATGGGAGGAGGATTAATTTTGTGCTCTATCACATTTATGTCTTGGCGAGAGGCTGTTATTAAAAGGAAAGAAATGACACCTACGGTGCCACAGACTAAAGTTTAATGAAAACAAAACTAGAAATTAATTTTGATCATTTTGCGATCGCTACGGTAGATTTAGACGATACTGTCAAAAATCTAGAGAAGAAATTAAAGTATCCGTTTTCAAACGGTGGTGAGCACAAGATATTTGGTACGCACAATCGCTTATTTAGGTTAGATGACGTTTATTTAGAAGTCATTGCTATCAACCCGCTTGCGACACCACTACAGCAACCAAGATGGTTTGAACTTGATAATTTTAGTGGTGAGCCTCGGATTATAACCTGGATTGCTAACACGAAAAATATTTTAAGTCTTTTGCCAAACATTTGGGATAAACCTGGTGAAATTCAAAGACTCTCTAGAGATAATCTCGAATGGGATTTCACCGTTCCAGATAAGGGAAAAATGCCCTTAGAAGGAGCTGCGCCAGCTCTTATTAATTGGGGATCTACAAGACACCCCACTTTAAGCTTGTCTGACAATGGTTGTCGGTTAGACCGTTTTGTTATCAATACACCGTTTGCTGAAGATTTAGGATCTATTATTAAAAAAATATTATTTGATGAAAGAATACGGGTTAAATTTTCTCAGCAAATATCATTTGAAGCTCATATAGAAACACCTTTTGGAAAGGTGATTTTAAAATGAACGTAAGGCCAGCAAAATTATCAGATGTTGAGCAAATTATGGAGATTTGGAACCCGTATATAAAAAATTCTCTCGTTACTTTTAATTCATCTGAAAAAACCAAAGAAGATATTTGTGATTTAATCGAAGTTCGGCGAAAAAAAGGGCATGAATTTTGGATTGCATCTAAAAATGATAAAATCATCGGGTTTGCCAGTTATGATCAGTTAAGAGCAGGAGTAGGGTATAGATATTCTATGGAGCACACCATTATTGTCTCTGCAGAAGCAAAAGGACTTGGGGTTGGCAAAAAATTAATGGATATATTGTGTGCTCACGCAAAAAGCCGAGATATAAATTCAATGTGGGCAGGTGTGAGTGCACTTAATGTTGAGGCGATCAAATTTCATGAGGCTATCGATTTTAAAATTGTCGCTCGATTACCGGAAGTAGGGTATAAGTTTGATAGTTTTATCGATTTAGTTTTGATGAAAAAAAATTTGTAATCAGTTTTTTAGTTCTAGGACATACCAATGTCGATTTGGGCCCGAATAATTAAAGCGATTGAAGCTCTTGCGAAAGGAGAGAGTTTATCAAGTGTCTTTGATAAACTCAAAGCTCCACCGGAGCGTTCAATAGCATTTACGATCGCTGTGATTGCTCTGGGTGCCAAAATGGCCAAAGCTGACGGCTTTGTGACACCTGGGGAGGTTAAGGCATTCAGACAAGTATTTCGAATTCCTAGTGGTGAAGAAAGCAATGCTGCTCGTGTTTTTAACTTAGCCAGGCAAGATGTTACCGGTTATGAGCTTTATGCGAAGAGAATTTCCTCTATGTTTGGCCAGGGGCATCAAACACTAGTCGATTTGTTGGAAGGGTTATTTCATATTGCTACAGCGGACAACAATTACCATCCCAATGAAGATAAATTTCTTTCAAATGTCAGTTCTATTTTTGGTTTAAAAGATGCTCAATTCAAAGCCATTCGAGCGCGATGTGTTCCCAACATGGAGCCTGATCCGTATACTATTCTAGGTGTAAACATAAACGATGATTTTGAAATGATAAGAGGTGCCTGGCGTGATTTGGTACGCACCTATCATCCTGACCGTATGATTGCCCGAGGTTTGCCAGAAGAGGCAATAAATCTGGCAGAAAAAAGAATTATTCAGATCAATGAGGCTTTTGAAAGTATCAAAAAAGACTTTATTTGATAATTTATCAGAATTTTCATTTTATGATTTTATCGTATAGTCCTTAGCTTTCAGAGAGTTAGCTAGGGATCGATAGCGAGCCTCAGCAACTTCCCCAAATAAGCTTTTACCATAAGGATTGAGGGTTAAGGTCAAATTTTTAGCTCTTGGCTTCCAATGTAAATAAGCTGGCTGTTGGCTGTCATTTACCCACAACATTGCGCCAAGGCGCATTGCTTTTCCTAAGATTTCAGCCTTTTGAACTAAATCTGGTTCGAGGAGATAAATTAATTTTTCGAATTGTGATCCAGCTGGCTTATTTCGGTAACGGTACATAAGTGATATACCAAGGAATATTCGTTCTGAGTGCTTTAAGCCTCCTAAATTTGACCTTGTAGCATTATCAAAGCAAACCTCAGCTCTGTAATCAGGATGTGCCCTCCAACTTACATCGTGCAGTAAGCATGCTGCATGTATTAAACGCTTAATGTCTGAGTTAGGGTTTGAAAATAAAGGAAGTACAAATTTGTAAAGGCGATTTCCAGAGCCTGGTATTCGAGCATCTTTTGCTTCCGAGAAATAACATGCTTCTATGAGGGGATCTCTATCTCGCAACTCTTGCGGCATGTTTTCATATAATAGCCCTTCGCGAATTCCATAGCTAGAAATAGCTATGTCTTTAGGTTTAAAAGCACTTACTAAACGAGTGAGAACTTCCGAGGCAATTGGTACAAGTTTTATTCTTGCTGCCGTGATGCCACATTTGACACGAATTTCGTCAAGTTTGTTACTCTCAATGAATTTTGCTGTTTTTCTAACTGAATTAACTGAAATTCGATATTCATGCATGACGTGGAGTGGATATCCTCTGCGTAGCATGTCTATTTTTGCAAAAGCTCTCCAAGCACCACCAACCAGAAAAAGACGGTTATGTTGTGGCCCTATTTTAGCTGCGAGCTCAGAAATTGTCGACTTTATGTGCTGCTTTCTATTTTTTTTCCCGCCTTTCATATCTTTTAAAATGAGCGGTCCCATCTCAGAAGAGATGCATTTGCCTACAGTTCCTCTATTAATTTCTGCTAATTCCATGGATGATCCACCCAGATCACAAATTAATCCGTAAGCTCCAGGCCACCCTAGCATCACTCCTTGAGCCGATAAGCGAGCCTCTTCAAGGCCTTTTATAATTTTAACTTCTTTTTTAGTTTTTTTTGCAATCTCCTTGCAGAAAGCTTGTCCGTCGGATGCCATTCTTACTGCAGCCGTAGCGATCAAAGTCAATTGAGGGACTTCCATAGCCTCAGCAATATTCACGAATCTTTCAATTGCAGAGATGGCCCTTAACTTTCCTTCTGGGTTAAGTTTTCCTGAATTTACAAGGCCTAAACCCAATTCACACAATATTTTTTCGTTATAAAAATATGATGGTGATCTGGCAGCTCCATCAAAGACAACCATGCGTACCGAATTGGATCCAATATCTATGACCCCTAGCTTCTGCAAATAATGTAGGGCTCCAACATCAGGGATACCCGTTTGTTTGATCCCAAAAAAAGGTTTAAAATCTTGTAAGATTTCTACCATATGGTTCATCCCGAAAATTTAAAATCCCCAACTATTACTAAAAGGTGATTTTTGAGGAAATGAAAAGAATTTATTTATAAATTCTTTAATATTTTACTAACAAGTGATCTGGTTATGGGTCGCTTTTCTTCTATTGAGATCTGATCAATTTTCTCAACGATAATATTAATAGACGAAAAAGACCTATCAATTCGCCTGTTCAGATATTCAAAAACATCAGGGCTTGGGTACATTTGCCTATCTGCGAAAAGTTTTGCCATAAGCAACGGAAATAGCTTTTCGTCTATTTCATTAATTTGTGCGTTTCTAGCACCTTGTATTCTCGAGTTTAAATCTGAAAGAGAAATATTCCAGAATTGTGGAGACCCTGTTCCAATAAGCAGAAACGGAAGTTTTCTTTCTTGCAAAAGATTATGCACATGGAAAAGTGCTTCTTCCAGTTCACTTTCTGCCTTCATTTCCGATACATTATCTATCGCTAATGGAGTTGTTGCTATCCTATCAACATCACTAATTTTAAGAGTTTTTGCATCAAGGAAAAAAGCATTAGTTTGTTTCGCCCAAATGCGACCTAAATGAGTTTTTCCTGATGCCGCAGGACCAGAAAGTGTATGCTTTAAATTTGGCCAATTTTCCCAATCTTCTAGTAGACTTACGGCCATTGAATTGCAGTCTGATATTAAAAAATCATCAATACCACTAGAAGATTGAACTGGTAGGCTCAGACCAATTTGCTCCGCCATAAAATTAATACCCTATTATTTACTTTTGCCAATATAAACTTGGCTCTTTAAGTATTGATTAATAAGGAACTTTAGCAACACACCAATAGATGCTGCTATTGGAACTGCAACCAGCATACCGATTAAACCAAATAGAGAACCAAATATGGACAGAGCTAAAAGAAGTGCGACAGGATGGAGACCAACTGAACCTCCTACAAGTCTAGGAGTTAAAAAATTTCCTTCAACAATTTGACCAACTGCAAAAACTCCAATTACGAATAAGATGGTATTCCATTCACCCCAGAATTGAACCAAAGAAAGCCCTATTGCGAGCACTCCGCCTAGAATAGCTCCCAAATATGGTATGAAGGTTAGTAAACCTGCAAAAACACCAATAATTAAACCAAAATCTAGACCCAAAAACATTAGCGAGATAGCATAATAGGCGCCAAGAATACAGCAAACAGAGCCCATTCCTCGAATAAAACCAGAGATAACTTCATGCACTTCACGAGATAAATTTCTAATTGTATCTGCGTGATCTAGTGGAAGCAGAGCGTTGATTTTACCCGTCAGTCTATCCCAGTCTATCAATAAATAAATTGTAACAATAGGGGTTATTAAAACTAAGCCAGCAATGCTTACAAGCGATGAAAAGGATTTAACTATACTCGACATTAGTACAATAATTGTGGAATTTAAAAACTCACTTAAAGGTAAATTGGTTTCATCTAAATTGAATGACTGGCTGAATTTTGAGGGCAATGTTCCATTGATTACTGCGGTGAGTCTTTCTGAGATTGCGGGAGCAGCGGTTACAAGTTTTGTAAGTTGATCAACCAAATTTATAAAAATGAATACTGCTATCGGCGCAAATAGAAGAACAAAAATAGCCGAAATTAAAATAACCGCCCATATTCTACTGAGTCCAAAACTTTGCAATCGATCTGCTAATGGGTCAAGTAGGTAGGCTAGAGCTGCTCCAGCTATAAATGGTAACAAAATATTCCCCAGGTAAGCGAGCAGAATTACTGCAGATAAAAATAAAACTCCCCAAAAAATCATTTGTTGGCGAACTGAAAAGCTCATAATCCCTCCAAAATGGTTCTATACGGTTAATGTGAGCTACTAATGAATGGCATGCAAGTATGAAAACGTGATCTGAGGCTTGTACAGGTTTTATCATGCCGTTACATGTTCTGTAATTAAGAAATAGTTTGGAAAATTTATGCGTCTATCTCGATACTTTATTCCCGTCTTGAAGGAAAACCCGGCAGAGGCCCAAATTGTTAGTCATAGGTTGATGCTGCGCGCTGGATTAATAAAGCAGGCTACAGCCGGAATATATTCATGGCTACCTTTAGGTTTTAAAGTTCTTCGACGTTTAGAGAATATAATTCACGAAGAGCAACAACGTGCTGGGCATCAAGCCATCCAAATGCCAATACTTCAATCAGCTGAATTATGGCGGGAAAGTGGCCGTTATGATGATTATGGTCAAGAGATGCTCAGAATGAAGGATCGGCATGATCGTGACTTATTGTTCACCCCAACAGCAGAAGAATTAGTGACGGATATCTTTCGAAGCCACATAAGCAGTTACAAAGATTTGCCGCTCACCTTATATCAAATTCAATGGAAGTTTAGAGATGAAATACGCCCCAGATTTGGGGTTATGAGAGGTCGAGAATTCTACATGAAAGATGGTTATAATTTTGATTTGACCAAAGAGGATGCTCTTCATTCTTATAACCGTCATCTTGTCAGTTATTTAAAAACATATGAGCGAATGGGATTGAGAGCTATTCCCATGCGTGCCGATAGCGGTCCGATAGGCGGCGAGGACACGCATGAGTTTTTAGTTTTGGCTGAAACAGGAGAGTCTGAAGTATTTTATGACAGCCAAGTTACCGACTTAAAGTTTGGAAATCGTGAAATTGATTATGATGACCACTCAGCATGCCAGTCGGTACTAGATGAATTTACTTCTCTGTATGCCAGAACGGATGAAACCCATGAACCGTCAGTGTTTGAACAAATTCCACTGGAAAGACAGCGTAAGGCGCGAGGCATTGAAGTTGGGCAAATATTTTATTTTGGAACAAAATATTCGGAAGCAATGGGGGCCACTGTAACAGATGCCAATGGAGATAATTCGCCGGTACATATGGGCAGCCATGGAATAGGTGTGAGCCGCTTAGTTGGAGCAATTATAGAGGCTAACCATGATGAGAAAGGTATTATGTGGCCCGAAGGTGTTACGCCTTTCCATTGCGGCATAGTAAATTTAAAACAAGGTGATTTAGATGCGGATGGCGCTTGCGAGGATATTTACCAAAGACTAACAAACGCTGGCCTTGATCCTTTATATGATGATCGAAATGAAAGGGCAGGAGGAAAATTTGCCACTATGGACTTAATCGGTCTTCCTTGGAGAATAACTGTTGGGCCCCGCGGATTGAAAAACGGTGTAGTTGAGCTTACCTCCAGACGAGAAGGGGTTAGTGAAGATCTTACCCCAGAAGAGGCGGTCAATAAGTTGATATCGATTTATCAGTCTGTGTGAAATATCTAATTGATAAAAGAGCTGTATGATGCTTTTGTTAAGGCTTATATCGAGCCATCATATATTTCTAATATTTCTAGTGGAACAATTTCAGTTGCTCGTTCATGGGTGCTTTTTAGGTTAACTTTAGGAGCACAACCTTCATAATGAGCCTGTAGAAATCTACTCGCGCATAGACACCAACTGTCACCTGCCTTTAACCCTGGGAATTCAAATTCAGGCCGTGGTGTTGATAAATCATTTCCCACATATTTCGAAAAAGCCAAAAATTCTGCTGTCATTATAGCGCATACTGTGTGGCTTCCTTGATCAGCGTCGCAGGTATTGCAGAAACCATCGCGAAAAAAACCAGTTTTTGGACTTTCTGAACAGGTTTCTAAAGTCTCCCCAAGAACATTCACTGATTTATCTTTTGCAAACAAATGACTTACTTCCTATTAAATTTATCTAATAACTTCTGCAGTGTGGATTTTTGCTCATCTTTTGTCTCCTGGTTGAAGTTATTTTTTATCGATGTTTTTTCAACTTTTATTTCGTTACTTTTCTCGCCTGCTCCTTTTTTATTTCCAAGTGTTGAAGCAATTTGATTGATAAACTTATCTGGTTTGTTATTGGCTAAGTGAATGCAGCTTTCTGAAATTTTTGCTAATAACTCTCTTAGCCATTTCTGATCCTCATTAGAAAAGTTGTTTAAAACATATTTTGATACAAGGTCTTTATGACCTGGATGCCCAATTCCTAGTCTTACACGTTGGTAATTGTCACTTATGTGACTATGGATTGATTTTAGTCCATTATGCCCGGCGTGACCTCCACCTGATTTAAAGCGGCATTTGCCAGGGGCAAGATCCAGTTCATCATGAAAAACAATTATATTTTTGGGGTCAATTTTGTAGAATCTAGATAATTCACCAACCGATTGGCCCGATAGGTTCATAAAAGTTGATGGTTTGAGTAGTAACGTTTTTTTGTTTCCGAGTAGACCCTCAGAAAAATGACCGCTGAATTTGGATCGCCAAGGGCCAAAAGAGTGAGTATTTGCTATTTCATCTAGCACCATAAAACCAATGTTATGGCGGTTCATCTGGTACTGTTGTCCCGGATTTCCTAGACCAACGAATAATTTCATTTTTTACTTTCAGTAACACAATTTCTTGCTCAAAATCAGTATAAGGCAAATAAAAAATAAAGTTAAAATTATTTATTTACAAAAAAGGCCCCGATTAAGACGAGGCCTTTAACAAACATATGTCGTTGACTTTATTCCTCAGAAGCCTCTTCTTCATTGGTTTCAGTAGTCTCTTCAGCTTGATCTTCAGTCTCCTCAGAACCTTCATCATCAGCTGATTTCAAGCTTGAAGGAGCAGAAATATTTGCAATAACAAAGTCTCGGTCGATAGTAGGTTTAGCTCCCTCAGGGAGAGTGACGCTCGAAATAGTAATAACATCACCAACGTTCAGGCCTGTAAGATCTATTGTTATATTTTCTGGAATTTCACTCGCCGTCACAATAAGCTCGACCTCTGGTCTTACGACAGTTAAAACACCACCCCGCTTTAGGCCAGGTGCATCGTTTTCGTTAATAAATTCAACCGGTATAAATAAATTAACTTTTGAAGCTCTTCTCAATCTCATTAAGTCAAGGTGAGTTGGTAGATCCTTTACAACATCGCGTTGAACGTCTCTACATATAACGCGTACGTCATCGTGGCCTTCTACCTTTAGATTGAAGAGCGTTGATAGAAAACGCCCCGCCTTAAGCCTTTTAAGCAAGTCGTTAAAAGGTATTTGAATTGAAACAGGGTCAACCCCGCCTCCATATACGACGCCTGGAACCATGCCATTGCGTCTTGCTTGACGAGCGGCGCCCTTGCCTGTCCCCGTACGTTCATGAGCTATAAGATCAGGTATCTCACCAGCCATTTGTATCTCCATTTAATTAGGGCGAGGCTCCTCCAAGGCTGTAGCCTCGCGTGAATGACGCTCTATAGACTTAAAAATTCAGATTGAAAAGACTTTGATTAATGTTTTTGATTTGCTTTTGGCTATTATAGCCATTCTGGAATAAAGTCCTTTGGAATAAGTAAATTATTTCTATTTACATTCAAAATGTCTCGCTCTCCGCACAAGGCCATTGTTACATCCAATTCTTTTTGAAGAATTTCCAGCGTTTTTGTAACGCCTTGCTCGCCTAGAGCCCCCAAACCGTAAGTGTAAGCACGACCAATATAAGTACCTTTTGCTCCCATAGCCATACACTTGAGAATATCTTGGCCCGTTCTTATACCACCGTCTATGTGAACCTCAATTTTGTTTCCCACTGCGTCGAGTATTGAAGGCAGTGCTTTAATTGAACTAATCGCACCGTCTAATTGACGTCCTCCATGGTTAGATACAACTATTGCATCTGCCCCGACATTGAGAGCCATTTTGGCATCCTCTGCATCCAAAATACCCTTTAGGATAACTTTCCCACCCCACTCATCTTTGATTTTCTTTACTTTTTCCCAGTCTAAACTTGGGTCAAATTGTTCAGCGGTCCAAGAAGATAAACTGGTTGTGTCTGTTACATTCGTAGCATGGCCAACAATATTTCCAAAAAAACGTCGCTTGGTGCCTAACATACCCCAGCCCCAACGCCATTTTGTTGCCAGATTAGCCATCGTTTTCAATGTTAATTTTGGTGGTGTGGATAAACCGTTTTTTAGATCCTTATGACGCTGCCCAAGGATTTGTAAATCAAGTGTTATAACAAGGGCTGATACTTTGGCATCTTTAGCACGTTGAATAAGTCTTGAAATGTAATCTGTGTCTTTCATCATGTATAATTGAAGCCAAAAAGGTTTGCTTGTGTGTTCCGCCACATCTTCGATCGAACAAACTGACATTGTTGAAAGTGTGAAGGGTACTCCAAACCTTTCTGCTGATCGAGCTGCCAGAATTTCCCCATCAGCATGCTGCATTCCAGTTAGCCCAACCGGAGCCAGTGCCACAGGAATGGTTACATCTTCACCAACCATTTTAGTAGCGGTGCTTCTGCCAGTCATGTCAACGGCAACGCGCTGTCGAAATCTTAACTTCTCAAAGTCGCTAACATTATCTCTAAAGGTTTGCTCTGTCCAACTACCACTTTCAGCATAGTCATAAAACATTTTTGGCACACGGCGCTTATAAATTTTTTTTAAATCTTCAATATTTGTAATAGTAGCCATAATCATTACTCATTTTGAAATTATGCTGAATGCGCACCATCAGCTAGTGACTTGACGAACCCTAAAACTTCAGACACTTTTTTGCCTTTGGCTAGTTCTGATACAATAGCAGAACCTACCACAGCACCGTCAGCAACTTCTGCAATTGCTTTTGCTTTTTGTGGGGTGTTAATGCCGAATCCAACGACTACGGGCAAACCACTATTTTCTTGAATTCTGGCAACCTCAGGTCCAACGTCCCTAGCCTCAGCTTCAGCAGCTCCTGTTATGCCAGTAATCGAAACATAGTAAACGAAGCCAGAGGTATTTTGCAGAACTTTAGGTAATCGGTGCTCGTCAGTAGTAGGGGTGGCAAGCCTAATAAAATTTATACCAGCTGCTTGAGCGGGTATGCAAAGTTCATCATCCTCCTCAGGTGGAAGATCAACAACTATAAGTCCGTCTACTCCTGCTGCCTTTGCATCAATCAAAAATTTTTCGACACCGTGACTATAAATTGGATTGTAGTAGCCCATTAAAACGATAGGGGTGCTATCATTTTTCTCTCTAAATTTTTTTGCTAATTCCAATGTCTTCAAAAGTGTCATTCCGTTATCAAGCGACCGGCCGCCAGCTAGTTGTATAGTTGGGCCATCTGCCATTGGATCAGTAAACGGGAGACCTAATTCAATAATATCAACTCCTGCATCCGGGAGTCCCATAACTAATTCCAAAGATGTTTTAAAATCAGGATCACCAGCCATGATATAAGAGACAAAAGCTTTCTTATTGTCAGCTTTTAACTTTTTGAAAGTTTGCTCAATTCTAGTCATCTTGGATCTCCAATGCAGTCCTTTTCCAATTGCCTAAAATTTTTAAAGAAATCAATCCTTACCTTGTTTGAAGGCAAATTTAATTGTTACGAACTTTTGGCCTAGGAAAGCTCAATAACTCTCTATTTTGCTTGCTTTGGCATGAGACAAGATTTAGAAGCTGGCCGAACAGGTAAAGTAAGGTTTTTCAATGGGCTTCAAAATGGGAATAGTGGGCCTTCCAAATGTAGGAAAGTCTACACTATTTAATGCACTCACAAAGACAGCAGCTGCTCAAGCCGCTAATTTTCCATTTTGCACCATAGAGCCGAATGTGGGTGAAGTTGCGGTTCCAGACAACCGTCTCGATACGTTGGCGCAAATTGCTAAGTCTAGTCAAATTATCCCCACCAGGATGACGTTTGTAGATATTGCTGGCCTTGTAAAGGGCGCATCTAAAGGTGAAGGTTTGGGTAATCAATTCTTGGCAAATATTCGAGAAGTTGATGCCATAGCTCATGTTTTGAGATGCTTTGAAGATGACGACGTGACCCATGTGGATGACCGAGTTGATCCTGTGGAAGATGCTGAGACGATTGAGACAGAGCTTATGCTTGCCGATATGGAAAGTATTGAAAAAAGAAAAGAGGGTCTTGTTCGAAAAATAAGAGGTGGTGACAAAGAAGCCATTGAGCAAGAACGCCTTTTACAACTGGCAATGAATGCACTTGAACAAGGAAAGCCAGCGCGTTCTGTTGAAATTGTTGAAGAAGACAAGAAAGCTTGGAAAAACCTTCAGTTACTGACATCTAAGCCAACTCTATATGTTTGCAATGTTGATGAAGACAGTGCCTCTAATGGTAATTTATTTTCTGAAAAAGTAGAGAAAATGGCCATAAAACAAGGTGCTGGTACGGTTATAATTAGTGCGCAAATTGAGGAAGAAATTAGTCAACTAGAAGATGATGAGGCTGAGCTTTTTCTGGGAGAAATGGGATTATCTGAGGCTGGATTAGACAGGTTAATTCGAGCAGGATATAATTTGTTGCAGCTAGAAACATATTTTACTTGTGGCCCAAAAGAGGCAAGAGCATGGACAGTCAAAAAAGGAACTCTCGCACCGCAAGCCGCTGGAGTTATCCATGGGGATTTTGAACGTGGCTTTATAAGAGCAGAAACGATATCTTATGATGACTATGTAACTTGCCAAGGAGAAAGCGGTGCCAAGGAGGCAGGAAAGATGCGTGTCGAAGGTAAATCCTATTTAGTGCAGGACGGAGATGTCATGCATTTTTTATTCAATACTTGATGATATTTAATTTGAGAACTTGTCCTTACTTCAACACCTAGGTAAACCGGTCGGTGGAAACGTGGCCGAGTGGTCGAAGGCGCTCCCCTGCTAAGGGAGTAGGCGGGGAACCGTCTCGAGGGTTCGAATCCCTTCGTTTCCGCCATAAAATCTCTCAAATTTTTTCCCTGTTGCTTGACCACAAGCCTTTTTACTAATTTAGTAACTCGAAGTATGTTTGAGCCAATGGAGTAAGCTAAATGTCAAAACCTGAGACGCTTTTGATGAGTTATATTGTCTGTGATCTTCTTAGTAAAAGTGATCAAACAGTTGCACATGAAGCGTGGGTTAAAATAATTGAAGATATGCACGAAGATTTCAAAAAAGCAGGAGCTTTAAGGCAGACGGTATCTCAAATTTGGAATAGAAAAGGCACTTTTAAATTAGGGTTCATGTGGGAATACAAAGACGAAAAAGCGTTTAATGCATGCCAAAAATTGTTCAGAATAGCAGAAGCTGAGTTTGTAAAAAAAACTGGTATATCTTGGCGAATTACACCAACGAGAGGAATTGTTCTCGCCGATATGCAATTCTGAAATCCGCTAAAAGGCTTTCATTTAAATCAAATTTAGCGCTCTATTTTAGAAGAATGTGAGTTATGCCAACGTAAGTTGGTTTTCAATTTTCAATACTTGTTAATACCATTCTAACAAATTCGGAAATTTTTTCTTTTTCAATCCATCTGGCAACGACTACCATATCATTTTTAGGGTCGATATAAATAATTTGAGTTCCAACACCCATTGCGCAAAATGCTGAATGGGGAGCGCCTGGAAACATGCCACTTTTGGCGTCATTCAGCCACCAAAGGTATCCATAAAAAGGTGCTATTGGACAGGGAGTGAGGCACTCGTTAACCCATTTTTCTGAAATTATTTCCACTCCATTCCACTGACCCTTATTAAGCATTAATTGGCCAACC
>VMBT01000432.1_pt1 | contig 27216 bp, 20 predicted proteins | sample 4404301 | NCBI WGS metagenome assembly VMBT01 (sample SAMN12238535, study PRJNA552566) | marine metagenome | isolation source: Coastal seawater | place: USA: coastal Georgia, Sapelo Island | collected 2008-08/2009-08
ATCATCAAGCAACGCACGAACACGGCCGCTTTCGGCACCCATGACAAAAATATCTCCTTGCTTCAGGGTACCGCGTTGAACCAACAATGTTGCAACCGATCCCTTACCGCGCTCGACTTTCGACTCGACAACAACACCCTCAGCCGGACGATCAGGGTTGGCTTTCAGCTCGAGAAGCTCAGCCTGCAACATGATGGCTTCTTCCAGCTTATCAAGGCCCATTCCGGTATGCGCCGAAACATCAACACAAAGCACATCACCGCCAAAATCTTCAGTGATGATTTCATGCTGCAACAAATCACTGCGCACGCGCGCCGGGTCTGCGGCAGGCTTGTCGCATTTATTGACCGCCACAATCGTCGGACAGCCAGCTGCCTTGGCGTGATTGATGGCTTCGATGGTTTGCATCATAACCGAGTCGTCCGCAGCGACGACCAAGACCACAATATCAGTGATATTGGCCCCACGAGACCGCATTTCGGTAAAGGCCTCATGGCCAGGCGTATCAATAAAAGTGATAACATTATCAGCCGCAGTCTTAATCTGATAAGCACCAATATGCTGGGTAATACCGCCAGACTCGCCAGCCGCAACATCGGTACGACGGATCGCGTCAAGAAGGCTGGTTTTACCATGGTCAACATGGCCCATGATGGTAACGACAGGCGGGCGCGGCTGTAGGCTTTCTTGCGCATCATCATCACCGCCAAGACCAATTTCAATATCTGACTCAGACACACGTTGAATCCGGTGACCAAATTCACCCGCGACCAACTCGGCGGTTTCGCCATCAATTGTCTGGGTGGCGGTTGCCATGATGTTTAGCTTCATGAGCTCTTTGACCACATCGGCGGTACGCTCGGCCATCCGGTTAGCCAGCTCACCAACGGTGATGCTATCGGGGATCACCACATCGCGAAGCTGCTTTGCCTGCGGTTGATCCTCACGCATGCGAGCGCGCTCACGCTGGCGTTTGACCGAGGCCAGCGAACGCTGGCGGCGGCTGTCATCACCCGATAATGCCTGGGTGATGGTCATTTTACCAGATTGGCGACGACCTGACGCATCACGGCGCGGGGCCGGACGGCGCGGGGCCATTTCTTCGGCTTCGCGGCGGCGACGCGTTTGCAGCTCGGTTGGGGTCGGCCCAAATTTATTAGGCGCTGCCGTATCATTTGATGTGTCATCAGCACTTTGCCGGCGGGCGGCGTGTGCATCGGTATGCTTTTTGTTTTCTTCGCTGCGACGGCGCTCTTCAGCGGCTTCGATTTCCTGCAATTCAGCCAGCTCGGCAGCACGACGAGCCGCAATCGGATCAAGCGGCACGGCAATTTCTGCAACAGGTGCTGGCGGCGCGATTTCAGTTGGAGTTTCAACCGCCTCATTCGCGGCTTCATCAGGGGCATCAACGGGATCGGCGGCACTGTCAACTAGGGCACTGGTTGGGGCACTGGTTGGGGCTTCGGCCTTTGCCAGCCCTTCTTGCAAGGCGCGAACGCGGGCAGCACGCTCTTGTGCAGTTAACCGGTCATCGGCCGCTGGTGCTGGGGTTGCTGGCGGCGTTGCCTCAGTTTTTACCGGTTCAACCGCCGCTGGTTCAACGACAGGGGCGCCGCCACGTTGTGGGGCTGCCGGGGCACGTTTCCGCCGAACCTCAACCTGTACCGTTTTGCGCGCACCACCAATTGTCGACCCAGCACGTAGCTTGCTGGCATCAATATTGCCAAGCGTCAGCTTGCTACCTGAGAGACTCAGTTTTTTTGGTTTACTGCTATCGTCAGTCATTTTGAACCTTTCTTGGCATCGACCACGCCGCGTTTATACGCTGTGATCAACCCGTTCCGCCTAGGTGATACACCGGTCAGGCAGGTCATTACAACCCGCTGTTGTGTAAAATCCCTCTAAACGCAAAATATCTTGATGAACCGTACGCACTAATTTTCCGGCACCACCGCTGCCCACTGCGCGCAATCCGACAAAAGCCAGGCTGTCGCGCCCACAAATCTGACCCAGCTCGGTAGCGCTAAATGATTGGCTGACCCAATCCACCTCAAGCTTGGATTTCATTTTGGCAAGCTCACGCGGAGACGCATCAATTGCCGCGAGCAAGCCCTCAAAATGGCCTTCCGATAGCAGTTTACCGCCGCCACCAAGAAGCGCACCAGCACGGCGCGCCATTGATGCGGTGGCGATAATCCGCGCCCTTAACCCATGCGCAATGGCGTTAATATCGGCATCCACCGATTTCAACCCCACACCCAAAACACGTTTAAAATGACCTTTTTTATCAGCTTTCCGTATGACCGCCTCTTCGGCTGTCACCCAAGCACCACGGCCAGGCAAACGCCCCGCAAGATCAGCAACAGCATAGCCATCCGGTGCCGCGACAAAGCGAATTAGCTTTTGCGGGGGAAGCGTTTGCCCAGTTGCGATACAGGTGCGCTCAGCCATGACAGAAAGCCCCTCATGGCCTAGCTGTCAGACGGTGCCGACATATCGTCGGTGTCTGTGCTATCGGCGGTTTCATCGTCAAACCAATGCGCCCGTGCCGCCATGATGATATCACCGGCTTCGCCATCATCGCTAAGGCCGTGCTGACCAAGAAGCTCAACCAATTCTTCATTATCGAGACCGGCCAAATCATCAAGGGTGCGAATGTCGTTTTCAGCAAGGGTTAGCAACATCGCAAGGCTGATATATTCAAAAGCGCGCAGATCATCGGCGACCTTCAATTCATCAAGTGCCACATTGATACGGTTTGACTCGCGCTCGACATATTCGACGGCGCGATTCTGCAATTCTGCGGCGATATCTTCGTCAAAGCCCTGAATGGCACCAAGCTCTTCCAACGTGCTTTCGGCGATTTCTTCGGGAAAGACAAATCCCTCAGCAACCAGCAGATGCGCAATCACATCATCAATATTCAGCGCATCAATGAACCGTGTCGAGCGGGTTTTAAACTCTTCTTGACGGCGTTCTGATTCTTCAGCTTCGGTCAGCACGTCGATATACCAACCAGACAATTGCGAGGCCAGACGCACATTCTGACCACGGCGGCCAATGGCAAGGCTCAACTGATCATCCGGAACCACAACTTCCATCCGGCCAGCAACCTCATCCATCACCACCTTGGCAACTTCAGCAGGAGCAAGCGCATTAACTACAAAAGAGGCTGGCTCTTCAATATAGGGGATAATCTCAACTTTTTCGCCCTGCAATTCGCCAACGACAGCCTGCACGCGGCTACCGCGCATACCAACACAAGCGCCAACCGGATCAATGCCCGGATCATTCGACAGAACCGCAATTTTGGCACGGCTTCCCGGCTCGCGGGCAACACCCTTGATCTCGATAATGCCGTCATAGATTTCCGGCACTTCTTGGGTGAACAGTTTCGCCATAAATTCATTACAAGCGCGTGATAGGAAAATCTGCGGGCCGCGTGGCTCTTCACGAACATCAATGATATAGGCGCGAACACGATCGCCCTGACGCAGGTTTTCACGGGGAATCATCTCTTCGCGGCGGATTACCGCTTCGGCGCGGCCAAGATCAACCGTGATCGAATAGCTTTCGGCGCGCTTGACCGTACCAACGACAATTTCACCAATCCGATCCTTATATTCCTCGAACTGGCGGGCGCGCTCGGCGTCACGCACTTTTTGCGAAATGACCTGCTTTGCTGTCTGTGCTGCAATCCGGCCAAATTCGATTGGCGGCAACGCCTGCCGCCAGAACTCACCAACCGCTAGGGGCGGGTTCTGCTTGGCACCTTCGGCGGCGTTCATCTGGGTTAATTCATCTTCAACATCTTCGACAACCTCAATCCAGCGTTCCAGAAGAATGGCGCCAGTTTTGCGATCAATCATCGCCCGGATATCGCGATCCAGCCCGTATTTTGCGCGGCCAGCCTTTTGAATGGCTTCTTCCATCGCCAGCATGACTTCTTCGCGTTCAATTGACTTTTCACGCGCCACAACATCGGCAACTTGAATAAGCTCGAGGCCGGGGATTGATGATGTATCCATAGTCGTCTCACCTTTGGTTTGTCTTTTCGCCATCTTTAACTGGCGTGTTCACGAAGCGATATAATTCTAAAGATCAGATATTCGTCTGATTAATTGTCGTCTGGCTATTTCTTATCTAGTTATTTTGGGGCTTTCAGGCTTGGCTTCGTCGCGCAAAAATCTCACTTGGGTCAATGCGCGCCGCTTCAATTTCGTCAAAGGCAAATTCAAATCTACCAAAACTGGTTTCAATCCCGATTTTTCCGTCTTCTGACAAACCGGTAAGCCGCCCCTGAAAACGGCGACGCCCATCAAGCATCATCCGCAAGGTAATTTTCGCCAGCTCACCATTGAACCGGTCATAATCTTCAAGTCGTGTCAGCGGCCGGTCGATACCGGGCGAACTGACTTCTAACACATAGGCACTGCCAATCGGATCATCCACATCAAGCAACGCCGAGATATGGCGGCTTAACATCTGGCAATCTTCAACCGTCATTTCGCGGTCTTCTTTTGGTTCAGCCATAATCTGCAATTGATTGCGGCCGGCCTGCCCACCTGAAAACTGCACCCGCACCAGACCAAAGCCCAGCTCGGTAACCGCATCTTCTATAATCTGGCTTATCTTGGTTTCGACCAAAACGCCTCCTAAACCCCCAAAAAAAGGCAATAAAAAAGTGGGCCAGTGGCCCACCGTCTGACTGCGACAGCTTTATTTGTGCTTATTATAGGGGGAGCGTGTTAAAAAAGCAAGCGATAAGCCGCGCTGCGCTAACGCCGCTGGAACAAGAACCATGCTGATTTGCGCCCGGCATGATCGGCCTTTCGCATATAGCGTGTTTCAGGCAGGTCAGATGGGCGGTGCCGCCAGTCATGCGGACGCCGCGCCGTCCAGATGAAATCATCATGCGCCATCGCCGCCTGCAATAGCCAGCTTTTCGCCGTCGGATCATCGCTTGCCAAAACCAACCGCCCACCGGGCCGGATCATCATTGCCAGCTGGTCAAGCAGCGCCGGTTGCAGAATCCGGCGGTCAGCATGGCGCTTTTTTGGCCATGGATCAGGAAACATGACAAACGCACCAGCAAGGCTAGCCTGCCCCATTGCCGGTAGAATCAACCGCACATCATCCGGCCAGATACGGACATTGCTAAGCTGCCCCTCGTCAAGGTGGCGAAGCAAGCTAGCAACCCCATTAATAAAGGGTTCAGCACCGATAAAATCACAGTCAGGCATCGCGGTCGCAAGGCCGGCGAGATGCTCGCCGCCGCCAAAACCGATCTCGAGATAACGATCCGCCTGCCGGCCAAACTGGTCTTCAAGCGGGCGCGCAAGATCAAAGGCACATTGTGGCAGCTTCTCGTCAAGAAGCCGCTTCATCGACGCCCGTAAAGGACGGCCTTTGCGCCGGCCATAAAAGCGCAGGCCAGACCGAGCCCCGTCCGTTGAAAGCGCGTCATGTTCGGCCATTGAAATATCTGCCCTATGTCCAGCGGATGCCTAGCGAACCGCGCTGTTTAATGCGTCAACAAGATCGGTGGCTTCCCAGCTAAAGCTGCCCGGACCAGCCTCGCCTGCAGTACGGCCGAAATGCCCATAGGCCGCAGTTGGCGCATAAATCGGCGCGTTCATCCCCAGATGCTGACGAATACCGCGCGGCGTTAGATCCATACAGTCACGCAACGCATCTTGCAGCTTTTGGTCATCAATTTTGCCTGTTCCATGCGTGTTTGCATAAAGTGAAACCGGCTCGGCAACGCCGATCGCATACGCAATCTGGATCGTGCAACGTGACGCCAGACCGGCCGCGACAACATTCTTTGCCAAATAGCGGCTGGCATAGGCTGCCGACCGGTCAACCTTTGTTGGGTCCTTGCCAGAGAACGCCCCACCACCCTGCGGCGCCGCACCGCCCTAAGTATCAACAATAATTTTCCGGCCCGTAAGGCCAGTATCGCCATCCGGCCCACCAATGATAAATTGCCCGGTTGGGTTAACCAACAAATCATCACCTGTAACCATCCAGCCATCGGGCAAAACATCGGCGATCACCGGCGTCACCAGCGCAAGGATGTCGGCCTTGGTTGCCCTTTCATGATGCTGGGTCGACAGCACAACCTTATGCACACCAGTTGGCCGCCCCTGATCATCATAAACGAGGCTGATTTGGCTTTTTGAATCCGGGCCAAGAATTGAGTTTGCGTCTTGTTTGCGGACAGTTGCGAGATTTTTTAGAATCTGATGCGAATAATGAATTGCCGCAGGCATCAGCACATCAGTCTCATCACAAGCATACCCAAACATCAGCCCCTGATCGCCGGCGCCTTCATCCTTATTGTCACCAGAATCAACACCCATCGCGATATCGCTAGATTGTTCATGCAGATAATTCTGGAACTCAAAATGTGCGTGATGAAACGCATCCTGCTCATAGCCAATATCTTTCACCGCAGCCCGAACCGCTGGCTCGATCTCTGCCATAATCTGTTCCAGCTTTGTCTCGCTAGCGCGCACCTCGCCAGCAAGAACAACCCGGTTTGTTGTTGCCAAGGTTTCACAAGCAACACGCGCCTCTGGCTCATATTTCAGAAACAGATCAAGAACCGTATCTGATACACGGTCACATAATTTGTCAGGATGGCCTTCTGAAACAGATTCAGATGTGAAGATATAGCTCATGCGTTAGTTTCCTTGCTTTTGGTCGAAATTACCTATTGCCTGATGGCGCGATTGAGGTCAAGCCTTGCAGCCGCTGCAATCATCAGGAAAATGAGGCTAAAAAACCCCATATTACCAAATCGCGCAAATATAGTCGGCGCCAAGGCGGCAGGCAGCGATACATCAAGAATACCCGATGCCCCCAGCTCTAGCCTGCCAAGAGACCGGCCATAAGCATCAAAGCCAGCACTCATGCCGGTATTGGCAACCCGCATAAGTGGTAATCCTTCTTCCACCGCACGCATCTGTGCTTGTGCAAGATGCTGCCATGGCCCAGCGCTAACGCCGAACCAGGCGTCGTTGGTAATATTGATCAACAGATCCGGGCGCATTTCCGCCGAAACCACCGCGCCAGCAAAAATCACCTCATAACAAATCAACATCTGCATGGCACCAAAACCGTCAAGACGCATCAGGGTATTTGACGTGCCCGGGGCAAAATCGACGGGGCCAACAATCGGGTTTAAAAAGCTCAACCATTTCCGGAACGGCATATATTCACCAAACGGAACCAGATGGCGCTTGTCATAAATGCCCTTTATTGCCGCATCATGATCAAACATCATTGCCGAATTTAACAAACGGCCATTGCGCCCGAATCGGGGGATGCCGGTGATGAGCGTTGCACCCTTGTCAATCGCGCCGGCGATGGTCGTTTTCAGCAATGCCTCATTGCGATCTGCCAGCCCGACAAACGCTGTCTCGGGCCAGATTACCAGTTTTGGAACCGACTGCCCCTCGCGTGACAGGGTGACCAACCGATCCAGATGCGCCTGCCGCATAGCCGGGTTCCATTTATCGGCTTGTGCAATTGCTGGCTGAACAAGCCTCACGATGGGCATTGAGGGCTGATTATTTATCGGCGCAGTGGCAAGGCGCGCCACACCAAGCGCCGTCATAATCAATGGCAAAATCAGAAATATTGCCGCAAGACGCCGGCTGCCCAGCACCCAAAAAGCCGGCACCAGCGCAAAAAGCAGGGCAATGACAGATAGCCCATAAATGCCAATGACACTGGCAGCTTGCAGGCCGGCAGGGTCAAATGCAAACACACCTCCGGTAAGGTTCCACGGAAACCCAGTTGCGATAAAGCCGCGGCTCCATTCAGCGAGGCCAAACATCGCGACAAACCAAAACAAACGCGCCACCGGCAAACGACCAAACGACCATGCAACAGCTGCGGCAACGGCCCAGAATGATGCCAAAATCAGCGCCAATGCCAATGCCATGAACGGCGCGACAAACCATAGCGACGCTGTCTCGACAATAAGCGAATGCGCAACCCAATAGGTTGATGCCAAAAACCAGCCCAAGCCAGCCGCGCCGAAAATCATCATCGCCTCACGTCGGCTTTCCGCCTTCAAATAGGCACGCAGCGGGATTGATAGGGCAAAGATTGCTGGTATTAAAAATAACGGCGGCAGGGAAAGGCTGGCAAATGCACCGGCAAGAAACTGCCCAAAAAACAGACAGCGTTGGCGCCTATTCTTGTTTTGCGATGCTGGCTTTGACACGCGGTAATCCACGAAGTTTCAACAATGTGATACGGCGCGGATCGCCCTCTAAGATTTCAAACTGCAACCCACCACGATGCCGGACAACCTCGCCCCGACCCGGAACACGGCCCGCATGCGCACATACCAAACCGCCAAGCGTATCTATTTCATCACGCTCATCATCATCCAGCAAGGGACCGGTAATCGCTTCTAGTATTTCAACCTCTAGACGCGCATCCGCAATGGCAGTACCGTCACCCTTTTGGTCAAACCGCAATTGCGTCGTTTCGTCATGTTCATCTTCGATTTCACCGACAATTTCTTCAACCAGATCCTCGATCGTGATCAGGCCGTCAACCCCGCCAAATTCATCAACAACCAATGCCAGATGACGGCGGCGAAGACGCATTTCATGCAGCAGATCAAGCAGCCGAATTGTTGGTGAGATAAACAAGGCTGGCCGCAACAGGCTTTCAACAGCGGGCGTATGGCCGTTGCGAAGATGCGCAAACAAATCCTTGATATGGATAATGCCAGCAACATCGTCCAATGTGTCACGGTAAACCGGTACACGGCTGTGGTTGGCGTCACTCATTTGCCGGATGATATCATCAAACCCGTCAGCCAATGCCACCGAAACAATATCGGCGCGCGGGATCATCACATCAGCCGCAGTAATGTCACGAAGCCCCAGAAAATTTTTCAGCAGCGTGCCTTCATGGCTATCAAAGCTGGTCTTATCATCAAGCGATTCTTGCAGCAGTTCGGTTAATTCTTCGCGGCGGGATGACGGCCGTGCAAAGGCTGGAAAAAACTTGCCAAGAAATGGTGCCATTATCCAGCCTCCCGCGTGCCAAGAAGCAACCCATCTTTTGGATAGGGATTGGCGACTTTCATCTGACCAAGCAGGACGATTTCTAGCCCTTCCATTTCATCAGCCATTGCCGTTTCAATATGATCATATCCAAGCAAATGCAGAACACCATGGGTGAATAGATGCAGCAAATGATCGCCTGCCGGAATGCCCGCCTCGGCGGCCTCACGCATTACTGTCTCACCAGCAATCGCAATATCGCCAAGGCCGCTTTCCATATCCGGCGCATCATCTGGTGCAACAAAATCATCGCCAGCCGGAAAAGACAGCACATTGGTGGCCTTGTCAAAACCGCGATGCTGATAATTCATCGACCGCATATCATCATCACTGCACAGCAAGAGGCTGACCAATGGCGGATCAAGCGATAGATGTGATGCGATATGATCAAGCATCACCGGTCCGCGATGTTTCAAATCGTTAATAAGGGGACTGTGCCAGCTAGAGGGATCGATGCTCACCTCAATCAGCGCGCCATCATCAGATTCCCATTCATCACTCAAAAATTGATCACCCTCCGGACTGTCAGGTTCCAGAGCGCTGTCGTCTTTATTCATTTCACTCGTCATGAGCTATTTTCATTCCTTCATAAACATCCCGCCAGTTTTGGCGTGAATGTTGGCTCTCTATTTGGACGTATTCTGCCGCTTTTGTCCAGCCTCATAAGCCTGCAAGATACGCGCGACCACCGGATGACGAACAACGTCTTCGCCAGATAGGTGGATAATGCCAACACCCTTGATATTATCAAGAAGTGACACTGCCTCGCCAAGACCAGAAGGCTGGCCCGCCGGCAGGTCAATCTGGCTTAGATCGCCGGTAATCACCATATGCGAATCTTGTCCAAGGCGGGTCAAAACCATTTTCATTTGTACCGGCGTGGTATTTTGCGCCTCGTCAATAATCACGTGGGCGGCGGTCAATGTCCGCCCGCGCATAAAGGCCAGCGGGGCAATTTCAATTTCGCCGCTTGCCAGCATCCGATCAACCTTATCGGCTGGCATCATGTCATAAAGCGCGTCATAAAGCGGCCGCAAATAGGGATCGACCTTTTCCTTCATGTCACCGGGCAAAAAGCCAAGACGTTCACCAGCCTCAACAGCCGGCCGTGACAGAATAATACGTTCAACCTCACGCTTTTTCAGCGCCTCTACAGCCCGCGCCACCGCCATATAAGTCTTGCCGGTTCCAGCCGGGCCAAGGCCAAACACCACTTCATTACTGCGCAATAATTTCAGGTAATCGTTCTGGCCTTTTGTCTTGGCAACGATCTTCTTTTTCCAGGTTTCAAACGACTCACCGGCCGTCACCGCCTCGGCCTGATGCCCGTTCACTGCCCAACGCAGCGCATCATCAACCATGGATTTATCAATGTCGACATGTTTACCCCCGGCGATCCGGCGATACAGATCCTCGATCACCGCGCGGGCGGTTTTGCTCGCTTTGCCGCTACCCGAGATTTTGATGCTATTACCAAAGGAATCGAGCGTGACATCCAATGTTTTTTCGATATGTGCCAGATGCTGGTTATGTTCACCTGACAAAAGCGCCAGAACGCTATTATCCTCGAATTCCATACGGATGCTATTGGCCTTTGCCGCGTTCACGCCGCCCCCTTCAAATTGACGATCTCGCCAGTCATGCTGTTCTGGCGCGCTGCCGACAGGCGGCAGGGAACAATCTGGCCAATCTGATCAGCAGTCCCGATGAAATTCACCGCCTGCATATAGGGGCTGCGGCCGGCCATTTGGCCATCACGGCCGCCAGCGCGCTCGACAAGCACATCAACAACACGGCCTTCAGTCGATTTATTGAAGGCAAATTGTTGCGCATTTAGCAATTGCTGCAGGCTCTCAAGCCGTTCCGACTTTACCGCTTCTTCGACCTGAACATCGGCATTAGCCGCCGGTGTTCCCGGGCGCGGGCTATATTTAAACGAATAGGCAGACGCATAGCCAACCTTGCTGACAAGCGCCAATGTTTCGGCAAAATCAGCGTCACTTTCACCCGGAAAACCAACGATAAAGTCACCCGACATGGCAATATCAGGCCGAACGTTGCGCAGCTTGTCGATCACTGCCAAATACACATCGCTGGTGTGCCGACGGTTCATTTCCTGCAGAATATGATTTGATCCTGACTGAATTGGTAAATGCAGATACGGCATCAATTGTGGTACATCGCCATGCGCCGCGATCAATTCGTCATCCATATCCAGCGGATGCGAGGTTGTATAGCGAATCCGCTCAAGCCCATCGACCTCGGCCAGTGCCCGGATCAATCGGCCAAGACTCCAGTCTTTACCATTGTCATGCGCGCCATGATAGGCGTTCACATTTTGCCCAAGAAGCGTCAGCTCACGCGTCCCGCTGGCAACCAGCCGTTTGGCTTCTTCAAGAACGGTTTTAACCGGACGCGAAAACTCGGCACCGCGCGTGTAAGGCACAACACAAAAAGCGCAAAACTTATCACAGCCTTCCTGAACACTAAGGAAAGCTGCAGGGCCGCGCGGCGCATGCTCACCGGGCAAAAAGTCGAATTTTACTTCCTCGGGGAAATCAGTATCAATAATCCGATTGCGGCTAGATGGATCAAGCTGACCAACCAATTCAGGCAAGCGGTGATAGGTTTGCGGCCCGACAACAATATCAACCCATGGGGCGCGACGGGTAATCTCTTCGCCTTCGGCCTGAGCCACGCATCCGGCAACAGCAATTGTCATTTTTCGGCCTTGCTGATCAGCCATACGTTCCTTTAAATGGCGCAACCGGCCAAGTTCGGAAAATACTTTTTCCGATGCTTTTTCACGAATGTGGCAGGTGTTGAGAATCACCATATCAGCGCCATCAACCATATCGGTTGGCGCATAACCAAGCGGTGCGAGAACATCAGCCATACGGTCAGAATCATAAACATTCATCTGACAGCCGTAGGTTTTGATAAAGAGTTTTTTGGTCAAGAGCGCGTTGTCACATTTCAGCAGTGCGAATCCAATTCCCCTTGTACCGCCTAGAAGCAAAGATGGTCAAGAAAAAGCCTCGGTTATGCGACACTTCATCATAATGGCGTCGGTTTTCTGATTGCCATGCCGATAATAGCCCTTGCGAAGGCCAAATTCGGCGAAACCATGCTGGCGATAAAGCCCAAGTGCGGGCAGATTATCGGCTGCTACCTCAAGTGTAATCACAGCCACATCAAAAGTCCGGCAATGCGTCATAAACTGCAGTAACAAATCGCCGGCAATACCGCGCCCCTGATGATCTGGATCAACCGCAATTGATATGATCTCGGCTTCATCCGCGATGATCGTGGCCAGAATATAACCGGTAAGATGGGAACGGGTGCGATGCTTTTCAGCTAATGCCGCATTTGCAAAGTTGGGTGTGTCATCTTTGGGCGTGTCATCTTTGGGTGCGACAGTAACAAGGCCGTAGAAAACTGGATTTTTCAGCAACGCATGGAGACGCGGCTGATCAAGCGCGGTTGCAAACAGGCTGGCCTCAAGATCAGCGATAACATCGCAATCAGCCTTGATAAGTCGTCTTATGTACCTACCGGTCATGCGGCGGGTCATAAAACGGGCACTTGCTTTTTTGGCCCAAGGCGCGGATCGGCAAGATAAAGCGGAGTTAAAGGGGCGAGAATACCGGCTTTTAGATTATGTGCGGCAAGCTGTGCGATCATCGCCGCATCAACGGCCTCACCAGTGCCATTTACCCCTGCCACCGAAGTGACAATATTTGCCGCCTGAAAGGCATTTAGGGCCTCTTCTGTTCCGAAACCAGTCAGCAACAAGCCATCTTTTAGTGCCATATCAGACGGTACCAATAATGGCAGTTGCGCAATCTGCGCTTCAAAAATATCGCCATGCGGGGTCGCATCGGCAGCAAAAAACTGGGCATAGACATTGCCGCGCCGGGTATCGGCAAGGCATAGGATCGGCTGGCCATGGTCAGGCGCAGCAGATGCAAAGGCCAGTGCTTCGAGACCAGAGATACCAAGTCCGGGAAGATCATGCGCCAGACAGACCCCTTTTGCCGCTGCCAACGAGACCCGCAATCCAGTGAATGATCCCGGCCCCCGTCCAGCTGCAACATGGCTAAGCGCGGTGAAATCAACCCCTGCTTCAGCCAATGCCGAAACCGCCAATGGCACTAATGATGCAGCCTGACCAAAACCAGCCTCGGATGTTTTCATTGCCTGGGTCTGGCCGTCGGCATATAACGCAGCGGATAAGTGGCTACTGCTCGCCTCAAAGGCTAGTATGACCGGCGATTTGCTTGGGTGTGTGGACATTTTCAAACAGCCTATTTCTTTATCTGGCTTTTTATCCGAGTCGTATATGTTCGGTTATGCAGTTGCATCATTTTGCCAAGACGCGTTAACTGAAGTCGCTCTATCATTAGCAGCAGCGCCGGTAAAGTCTCGCTTGTATCATTATTTGAGTGGAAAATCTGCTATGGACAAAAATCTTTGTCAAAATATCCGACATAGGCTGATGAAGTTTAGCAGCCGCCTTTTCGCTGCCATGATCCTTGGCCTGTCATTTTTTGGAACGGCGTTTGCTGCCGATCATGCTGTGATTTTGATGTATCACCGGTTTGGTGAAGACAAATATCCAAGCACAAATATCCGACTTGAACAATTTGACGCGCATCTTGAGAAATTATCCGATGGCAATTACACGGTGCTGCCTTTGGCGAAAATCATCGACCGTTTGCAAACTGGCAAACCGCTGCCTGACCGAACAGTCGCCATCACCATTGATGATGCCTATCTATCAGTTTTTACCGAGGCTTGGCCGCGTCTAAAAGCAAAGGGCTTTCCCTTTACGGTTTTTGTTGCCACTGATCCGGTCGATCAAAAACATCGCAATTATATGAGCTGGGACCAGCTGCGGCGTTTGCAGGCTGACGGCGTTGGCATTGGCAGCCAAACAGCAAGTCACCCCCATATGCATAAGATCAGTATCGAAGCCATTGATACCGAGCTTGGTAATGCCAATAAGCGTTTTCTAGCCGAACTTGGTATGCGGCCGGATCTATTTGCTTATCCTTATGGTGAATATAATCTTGCCGTGATCGACAGAGTTAAGACCGCCGGATTTATTGCAGGCTTTGGTCAAAATTCCGGGATTGCTCATGGGTTTAACGGGTTTTTTGAGTTGCCGCGTTTTGCGATGAATGAACGCTATGGCGAAATGGATCGGCTGTCACTTGCGATCAACGGTTTACCGCTGAAGGCTAATCAGGTTCTACCAGCTGATGTTGTGATTACAAAAAATCCACCGGCTTTCGGTTTTACCCTTGCTCCAGAAATAGCCGATCAAAATAATCTCCAATGTTTCAACAGCACCTATAATGCGCTGGATGTCACCCGCTTAGGGCCGCGCGCCGAAGTACGATTTCCCGGGCCATTGCCGTCTGGGCGTGCGCGGGTAAATTGCACCATGCCCGGCCCAGACGGACGCTGGCGTTGGTTTGGCAAACAATTTCTCGTTCCCTAAACCGCCGTCACGTGAGACAAGCCGGCTAATGTGAAACTCTAGTTTGGATAGATGTTAATTCAGAGACGCAAGCGCAAACCGGCTGAAATCATTAACCCGGATAAGCGTCTCGAGTTTCTTGACATAGGCGTCACCAATTTCGGCATAGCGATCAAGATGTTTGGCTAAAATTTTTGACTCACCAATGATTGGGCGGTCGCGTAAAGCGGCACGGGATGTCCGAAATTCTTTATAGTGATAATGCGTATTCAGATTATGCATATAGGCGCGGACTGACCCAAGCAGGGTACCAAAGCTGCGCACCACCGCCCGGCTATTCGTCGCCTCCAATGGCCGGATGCCAGCATGCTCTCGCCACGCCCACTGGCCAAAAAGAGCGTTACCTTGTAGCGCAAAGCGTGACGTTCCCCACCCGGACTCAACTGCCGCCTGTGCCAATGCTAGGGCCACCGGCACCGTATCGGCACGGTGCAACAACCGCGCGGTTAACACGTCATTATCTAACTTGCTACCACCAAGTTTATAAAGATGCGCCCATTTTTCCAGCGCCGCCCGATCATTATTCTCAAACGCGCGCTGAATGGCCTCGCGCCGCTTGATGATTTCCTCATTACTGGCCAGAATCAGCGGTAGAACAATTCTAATGAATGAGTCCTTTTGCGCGGAACCGGCAAGGCCTAGATGTGATTCGGGGATATGATTGATGAATTCGCGCGCAACCTGCAACGGGGCATCAACGCCAGATTTTGCCTGATCCAAATCGGCCTGATCCGAATAGGGCTGGTCCAAATTGGGCCGGTCCAAATTGGGGGCGGCAGAGTTTGACCTGTCACTTTGATCGGCACCCGTCTGGTCGGATGAATGCGTCTTTTCACTGGTAACAAGCGAGGCGGGCAAACTAAGAAACTGCGGCGGCGATAATCCAAATATACCGGGGCCAGTAAATCCAATAACCATCAATAACCCTGCGATCAAAACGATCCGCCGGTTGGTAAAAAAATTGGAAATCGACGCTATCACGAACTGAACCCTAAGCGTGGACACTAACAATACGATTAGTCGCTATTCCAGCTTACATCTCGGCCGCGCGAACCTCACGAACCTCGGGAATATAGTGACGAAGCATATTCTCAATGCCCATTTTCAATGTCGCTGTCGAGCTTGGACAGCCCTGACAGGCACCGCGCATTTGCAGGGTCACAACACCATCGTCAAACCCCTGAAAAACAATATCGCCACCATCCATTGCAACCGCTGGCCGCACGCGCGAATCCAACAGCTGTTTGATCTGTTGCACCGTATCACTATCGCCGTCTTCAGCATGCGGATCAGCCAGATCAGCGTCTTTCTCGATCACCGGCAAACCTGAGGCGTAATGCTCCATAATGCCGGCAAGAATACCCGGCTTAAGGGCAAACCAATCCAGACCTTCGGCCTTGGTCACCGCGACAAAATCAGCCCCAAGGAAAACCGCTGTTACACCATCAATCTGAAAAAGGCGGCGCGCCAATGGTGATGTTTTTGTGCTATCAGGATCGGCAAAATCAGCCGTTCCCTGTTCCATAACCGGAACACCGGGGATGAATTTCAAAGTAGCCGGATTCGGCGTATCCTGAGTTTGAATAAACATCTGATCAATCCTTCTTGGTACGATCGTACTTCTATCAACAAGGGCCCTAATTTAGACAGAAACCCGTAAATTTTCTTTAATCTATTACTTTTGCTAATCTCTTACTTTCGGGGCTGAAACGCAAAATCGGAGTCCAGCTCAAGAGGGCTATTTTATGATGATACCAAGCTAATAGCCTGTTACCGCCAGCATTAAATCACCCCAACCGATCTAACGCACCCTCAAATTCATATGGGAATTTCAGCAAAAACTGCAACCCCAGCCACTGCAATATCGCATATTCCAGCCAATCTGGCTAGCGATCTGCAAAATCGACCAGTCAATCCCCGTCTGACAATGATATAACAGCTGCTTAAGCGCGGTTAACGGTCGGTGCTTGCACCCAAAAAACCAACCACATCACGCACTTCGGCCAGAATTGGCCGCGCAATCGCCGCCGCACGTTCGGCGCCATCGGCCAAAATAGCGTCAATATCGGCAGGGTTTTCCAAAAGCCGCCGCATCTCATCGCCGATCGGGGATAATTTGGCAACAGCCAGATCGCCAAGAGCCGGTTTGAAATCACCAAAGCCGCGCCCACCAAATTCGGCAAGAACATCTTCGGTCCGGCAATCGGCAAGCGCTGCATAGATGCCAACCAGATTGCTAGCCTCGGGGCGACCAGCAAGGCCTGCCACTTCAGATGGCAAGGCATCCGGGTCAGTTTTTGCTTTGCGAATTTTCTGCATAATCAAATCGGCATTGTCAGTCATATTAATCCGCGAATTGTCCGATAGATCGGATTTGCTCATTTTTGCACTGCCATCGCGAAGGCTCATCACACGCGTTGCGCTGCCAAAAATCTGTGGCTCCGGCAACGGAAATACATCACGCTCAAAAGTCGAATTAAATGCCTGCGCAATATCACGGGTCAGTTCAAGATGCTGTTTCTGATCCTCACCAACCGGCACATGGGTGGCACGGTAAGTCAGAATATCCGCTGCCATCAATGTCGGATAGGCATAGAGTCCAACCGAGGCATTCTCGCGGTTTTTACCGGCCTTTTCCTTGAACTGTGTCATCCGGTTCAGCCAGCCAAGCCGCGCCACGCAATTGAAAATCCACGCCAGCTCGGCATGTTGCGGCACACAAGATTGATTAAATAGGATCGAGCGATCAGTTGAAATACCTGCAGCGATTAGGCTCGCCGCGACCTCGCGGGTGCTTTTACGTAAATCTGCCGGATTCTGATGAACCGTGATGGCGTGAAGGTCAACCACGCAATAGATCGACTCAAATTCATGCTGCAACGAAACCCAATTGCGGATGGCGCCAAGATAATTGCCAAGATGCAGATTGCCCGTCGGCTGAATACCCGAAAAAATACGGCTTTTCTCTGCAGATTTTTGCACGGTTGAGTCGGTCATTTGATCTATCCATCACGCCTAATCAGAACAAGGGGAAACCGCTGCCGGATTGCCCTTGAAACAATTGATAATCATGCCAGCGTTATCCCCGCTTGCGCCGCCGCGGTCAAGTCTTTCGGTACCGTAACCGGCGAAGAAACTCGTCTGGAATTGCCCGCAATGACCACGCCGAGACCAGAAAACCGCCCCCACCAACCATGACTAGCAAGACAAGCCAACCTGCGGCTGGCAAAAACTGGCGAAGCCCACTGGCAAAGGTGAGTAGCGCCAAAAGCAAGATCGCCATAATTACACTCGCCGCAAAAATCCGGCCGGTCATACCGATCCAGCCACCAGCAAGGCGGCGCCGACGACGTAATAATATAGCCATAACAACCGCCGCAGCGACGCCTGACAATGACGTTGCTAGAGCCAGCCCAACATGCCCCAGCAGCGGCATCAGCAAAAGCGACCCAGTGATATTCACCGCCACTGTCATAATCGAGATTTTCAGAACAGTGCCAGGCTGACCCGCCGCATAAAAGGCCGGTTGTAAAACCTTTACCATGACAAACCCGGGAAGGCCGAGCGCATAGGCCGACAGCGCCATTGCCGCCATCACCGCATCATCAATGCCAAATGCACCATAGACAAATAATCCCTCAATAATCGGGCCGGATAAAACGATCAAAGCGAGCACTGCCGGCACCACAAAAAAACCACCAAAGATAATGGCCTCATCAAGGGTTTTGGTGATCTGATCCTTGTCGTTAACTGCCTCCAAGGCTGATAATCGGGGCAGCAAAGCGGTGCCAAGCGCGATGCCGACAATGCCAAGTGGCAATTGCGCCACCCGGTCAGCATAATAGAGCCAAGAGATCGCCCCAACCGGCAGCGTAGATGCCAAGATCAAATCAACCAATAGATTGAGCTGCATCCCGCCAGCCCCAAGTGCCGCTGGTAAAAATTTAACCCACATGGTTTTTCCGGCTTTGGATAGGCGCGGCCATTGCAGCCGCGGCACCGCCGAAAGACGCCGCAGAATGACAAACATGAAGATGAGTTGGCAAAGCCCCGCAATCAGCAAGCCAATCGCAATTGGCAAGGCGCGAAACATACCAAGATCGGCAGCAACAAACGGGATCGCCACCGCGCCGCCGATAAAACAGAGATTAGCCAGAATTGGCGCAGCAGCCCCACCAAAAAACCGGTCATGCGCATTCGAAATCGCACTCCATAAAGCAACAATCGAAATCATTGGTAGATACGGCATCGTCACGCGTGCCAGATCGACCGCCGCCGCCATCCGGTCCGGCGTTTTGGTAAAACCGGGCGCCAATAGGGCAATAAATTGCGGCATAAAAATCTCGGCAATCACCACCAGAATAAACAGCATAATGATCAAAAAAATCTGCGCCTCAGACGCCAGCCGCAACGCAGCGTCGCGCCCCTCACTTTGACGTATTTTAGCAAAGCTCGGCAGAAAGGCATTGGTCATCGCCCCTTCAGCACTTAACCGGCGAAACATATTCGGTATTTTCAGCGCCACCAGAAACGCATCAGCCGCTGGTCCTGCCCCCAAAAAGCTGGCAAAGGCAATATCCCGCAAAAAGCCAACAATACGGCTGATTGCGGTCAGGCCGCCAATCTGCCCAAAGGCGCGGCCAAGTGAGGCCGGCTTTTCCGCCTTATCCGGATCCGGCGCGCGCGTCATGCCAGATCCCCAGCAGCATCGTCAAAAATAGCCAGCAACCGGTTACGAATAGTCTGTTGCCGTGTTTCGCTCTGGATTTGTAATCCGAAAATATCTTTGACATAGAAGACATCAACGACACGCTCGCCATAGGTGGAAACGGTTGCTGTCTGGATTTGCAGGCCAAGATCGGCCAAGCAATGCGTGATTTTATGCAGCAAGCCGGGGAAATCGCGGCCATTCACCTCGATAACGCTATGTGTATTGCTGATCTTGTTGGATAGAAACACACGCGAGGCAACAGGCATTTGCCGAACCCGAAGCGGGGTCTGTTTCCAGCGTGCCTGAAGCGCCTTTTCAAGGGTCATCGCACCGGTTAACGAGCGTTCCAGTGTTGTGCGAATACGGGTTAATTCGGCCGCATCCTCAATCGCCTGATTATTCATATCCTGCAAAAAGAAAACATCCAGCACCGTTCCATCATGACAGGTCGTAATGCGCGCGCCGACAATATTTGCCCCAGCAGCTGCAACCGCACCGGCAATGCGCGAGAACAGACCCGGATCATCGACCGTCAAAATGGTCAATTCAGTCATCCGGCGCGCAGGGTCCGGCCTGAAATCAATCAGCAGCGGGACATCCAGCTTGGCAAATTCATCACAAAGCCGCGCATGGCGAACATGGCTGTCACAATCAAAACCTGTCCAATAGGTTTGCGGCATGTTTGACGCATGATTGGCAAAACGCGCATCATCCCAATCGGTTAATTTAGCCGCCGCATCTTGGCGCGCCTCATTGGCATTCCCAAGCGCAATAACCGCCGGATCAGCGCCCCGCAACACGGCATCACAGCGGTAATATAGATCGCGCATCAAAGCCGCTTTCCAGCCATTCCAGATGTTCGGTCCCACCGCCCTGATATCGGCAACAGTTAACACCAAAAGCAGTTTCAACCGTTCAGGTGACTGCACAATTTTTGCAAAATCCTCGATCGTCTGCGGATCATTCAGATCATAGCGAAAGGCAATCTTGCTCATCAGCAAATGATGCAGGATCAGCCAGCTTACCGTTTCGGTTTCCTCGGCAATAAGGCCAAGGCGCGGACAAACCGCCAGCGCAACCTCGGCGCCCAGAACCGAGTGATCACCGCCGCGACCCTTGGCAATGTCATGTAAAAGCATCGCAACATAAAGCGCCCGCCGCGACCCAATCTCGGGCATAACCTCGGTGGCTACCGGGGCTGCCGCCTGCAATTCACCTGTTTCAATACCATGCAGAATACCAATGGCCTTTAACGTGTGCTCATCAACGGTATAGCTGTGATACATGTCGAATTGCATCATCGCAACGATCCGGCCAAAATCAGGCAAGAACCGTCCAAATACCCCACTTTCATTCATCAGGCGTAACACCCGTTCCGGATTTTTTCGCGATGTCAGAATATCCAGAAACAGCTTGTTCGCCTGCTCGTCCTTGCGGGTTTTTGCATCAAGCGCCGGAAGCGCGCGCGTAACCCGTTGCAAGGTATTTGGATGCACATCAGCATCATGCGTTTGGGCGATGGCGAATAATTCGATCAGACGAACCGGCGACTCGCGAAACAATACATCGTCAATAAGCCGCACGCGGCCACTCTCAATCCGAAACGGATCAAGCTCATGTGTTCGCAGAAAATCCGGGCGCCAGAATGTCAGGCTTTTGCGGAAATCCGTTTCCATCGCCGCACAGAAAATCCGCGTCAGATTGCCAACATTCCGCGCCGCCAGATAATAGCGTTTCATAAAACGCTCAACCCCGCGAAGCCCGCCCCGATCGGCAAAACCAAGGCGTGGTGCAATGACCATTTGAGCCTCAAAATCAAGCCGCTCTTCGGGTCGGTCTGCATGGAAATGAAGATGACAGCGAACCGTCCATAAAAACCGCTGGGCAAGCGCAAATTTCCGCGCCTCACCGTCACGAAGAACCCCTTGTTTTACGATGTCGATAATGCTGTTAACACGATAGGCATATTTCGCAATCCAGAACAGACTGTGCAAATCACGCAGCCCGCCCTTACCATCTTTGATATTCGGTTCAACAACATAGCGTGTATCACCAAACCGCTTGTGGCGTATGTCTCGCTCCTCCAGCTTTTCCTCGACATAAGCCAATGGTTTCTGCTTGGCTATCTTGCGTTGAACGGCGCGGCTTAGTTTAACCCAGAGCGAGTCATCACCAGCCACATGACGCATTTCCAGAAGGCTGGTTAGAACTGTCTGGTCTTCGCTTGCCGCCTCGATTGATTCGTCGATGCTGCGGGTGGAATGGCCGATTTTCAGCCCAAGATCCCACAGAATATAAAGTACAAATTCGATGAATTTCGTGTGTTTGGCCGTTGGCTTTTTCGGCATCAAAAACATGATATCAACATCCGAGAATGGCGCCATTTCGCCGCGGCCATAGCCGCCAACCGCGATCAGCGCCACTTCATCACCGCCGGCGCAATATCGCTGTGCTTGCGCATAGAGGCTTTGCAATAAGATATCAATTGTCCAAGCATGCATCCCGACATAGATTGCGCCATCATTACTGTCGTAAAACGCCGTGCGAAGATTGGCTTTGGCCTGGTCAAGGTGACGCCGAAGGCAGCCCAGCAATTCAGGCCGCGGCACAGGCGTTTTGCCGCTTTCATGGGTCGCCAGCTCAGCCTCGATTGCGGCACGATCAAGCGGTGCTTGAAAGCGATCCATCGCGCCTTGTAACGGCAATAGCCAGCGATGCCATGCGATGCCGTCCAGCGCCGCATTTTTGCCAAGCCTTGATTTGCCCAAGCGCCCTTCACCAGATGCTAATATATCATTCGGACTCATGTTTTATCACCAGATTTAGCCGCACCAGCCCGCAGCGCCTTTAGCCGGTACAAAATATCCAGCGCCTCACGCGGGGCAAGACTATCAGGCTGCAACGCGTCAATCATTTCGGCAATTTCATCGCTGGGCATATCGACATCATGATGCGTATTCTGAAAATCAAAAAGCGGCAGATTATCGGCCATCATCCCAGCATCTACGGCGCCGTGCTGGCCGGTTTCCAACTCACCAAGAATCTGCTCGGCCCGACCCAGAACCACAGCTGGCAAGCCGGCAAGTCGCGCCACATGAACCCCATATGAGCGATCAGCGGCGCCCGTGACCACCTGATGCAAAAACACAATCGACCCCTGCCATTCACGAACCTGCATTGCGTGGCAGCGCAGATTTTCCAGCGATTTTTGGAGATGCGTCAATTCATGATAATGGGTGGCAAACAAGGTTCGGCACATACTGGCATCATGCAGATATTCCAGCGTTGACCAGGCAATTGCCAAACCATCATAAGTTGCAGTGCCCCGACCAATTTCATCTAGAATTACCAAAGATCGACTGGTTGCACGGTTCAAAATAGCCGCTGTCTCGACCATTTCCACCATAAAGGTTGATCGTCCACGCGCCAGATCATCAGCTGCACCAACCCGGCTGAACAACCGGTCAACAAGGCCGATAACAGCGCGTTCTGCCGGCACAAAAAGTCCCGCCTGCGCCATGATGGCAATATGCGCATTCTGCCGCAGAAATGTCGATTTACCCGCCATATTGGGGCCGGTTAACAACCAGAGACGTCCATCATCAAGATTACAGTCATTCGCGATAAACGGCGTTTGCGAATCCAGCATCGGTTCAATGACAGGATGCCGTCCTTTGGAAATGTCAAACAGGGGTTCATCGACAATTTTTGGGCGGCAGTAATGCTGGCTAATCGCAAGCTGAGCCGACGCCGTTGCGACATCAATTTCAGCAAGCGCACGCGCCGCATCACCCAGATCAGCCGCCACCGTCAGAACCTCGTTTCGCAACCGGTCGAATATTTCCAGCTCAAGCGCTAATGCACGATCAGCCGCACTGGCCATATCACGTTCCATTTCCGCTAGCTCGGTCGTGGTAAACCGCACCGCCTGTGCAGTGGTCTGGCGATGGATAAAAATCTCATGATCCATCAATTTGGCAGCATGATTACTGCGCACATCAATATGATAGCCAAGCACATTATTATGTTTGATCTTTAACGAAGCAATGCCGGTTTCATCAGCATAGCGACTTTGTAAAGCGGCGATCAAACGGCGGCTTTCATCCCGCAGACCGCGTAAATCATCAAGTGCCAGATCATATCCCTGCCGGACAAAGCCGCCATCACGCGCCAATAACGGCAGATCATCACCAAGGGCGGGAACCAGCACATTGATCAGCCCCCGCGGACCCAGCATCGCGTCAAGACAAGCAGGTAATGCGTCGGGTAGCATAAGCCCGCCAAGCCCACTTTTTTCGTTAATCCCTCCGCTAATTCCTTCGCTAATTCTGGCGGCAGCATTTTCTCCATTGGCGGCAACGGCGCGAATCTGTGCAACAATTTGGCCGGCACTATCAAGGCCGCCAGCAATATTTGCCAGATCACGCGGGCCGCCATGCCCCAAAGACAAGCGCGACAGCGCGCGTTCGATATCGGGCTGGATACGGAGCTGGGCGCGCACCAGATCAGCACAAACCGCCTCGGCAATAAACCAGCCAACCAGATCAAGCCGCGCATTAATCGCCGTGACATCAAACAATGGTGCTGCCAGCCGTTCACCAAGCAGACGCCCACCAGCTGCCGTCAGGGTACGATCGACCGCATGCAACAAACTGCCACGGCGTTCACCGGTCAGGGTGCGCGATAATTCCAATGACCGCCGCGTTGCCGGATCAATTTCCATAAAGCCGGCATCACTAACCGCGGTAAGCGGCAATAGGCGCGGCATATTCCCGACTTGGGTTGCCTCTAAATAGCCAAGAAGCGCCCCGCCAGCCGACAGCATCGCGCGGCTGAAATGCCCCATACCGTCAAGACTTGCAACCTGATAAAACCTTTCCAGCGCCTGTCTGGCGCGGGTCGAGTCGAACAGCGACGCTGCCTGCTCGGTTGGACAAATCTGGCTATCGTGAAACCAGCTGGGAAGATCAAAGCCTTGCGGGTAAATCAGTTCTGCCGGATCCAGCCGGGCCAATAGGGTTTCCAATCCATCATCGGCCATTTCCTGCACGAAAAAATCACCAGTGGACATATCAGCCCAGGCAAGTGCCAGCTGCGATTCAGCGCGGCCAAGCGCAACCAGATAATTATGCGCCCGTGCTGGCAATAATTCGTCTTCAGTCAATGTACCCGGCGTCAGCACCCGCACCACATCGCGTTTCAATGGGCCTTTGCCGCCACGTTTTTTTTGTTCCTGCGGATCTTCAACCTGCTCGCAAATTGCGACCCTGTGACCAGCCCGGATCAACCGCGCCAGATAACCATCGACCGCATGAACCGGCACCCCGCACATCGGCACATCAAGACCATCTTTGCTGCCCCGTTTTGTAAGCGTAATCCCCAGCTGTTTTGCGGCAATTTCTGCATCTTCAAAGAACATCTCATAGAAATCACCCATGCGATAGAAAAGCAGCGCATTGCGATGCGAATCCTTGACGCGCAAATATTGCGCCATCATTGGGGTGGGCGCTTTTACTTTTGGCGCATTTGCTGTAGAAGGTTGAGATGTCATAATGTTTTGACATTGCCCCAACTTGATCTCTAGAACAAGATCGAACCGGGTCTAGCAGAGCGATATGACGTATTATTCGCATCGACCGTTTGCACCGAAATAAATTTTTAACCCAAACGACCGCTTTAGGTCAGATAATAAAGTAATTGAGACATGACAGATAAAGATAAACTCCTCGACGCTGAAGCCCTTGCATTCCACGCCAATGGACGCCCGGGGAAATTCCAGATTGCCGCAACCAAGCCGCTGACAAGCCAGCATGATTTATCGCTGGCCTATTCACCAGGTGTTGCCGCGCCGTGTCTCGAGATCGCGTCAGACATCAATAAAGCCTATGATTACACCAACAAAGGCAATCAGATTGCGGTCATTTCAAACGGTACAGCGGTCCTTGGCCTTGGCGATATTGGTGCCGCAGCGGCCAAGCCAGTGATGGAAGGCAAAGCCGTTCTATTCAAAAAATTTGCCGATATTGACGGTATTGATCTTGAGTTAAACACATCAGATCCGGAAGCCTTTGTTAATGCAGTTGCGCTGATGACGCCGACCTTTGGCGGGATCAATCTTGAAGATATCAAGGCGCCTGAATGTTTTGTGATCGAACAGCAGCTCCGCGACAAACTGGATATCCCGGTATTTCATGACGACCAGCATGGCACCGCGATTATTACCGCGGCTGGCCTGATCAACGCATTTCATCTGACTGGCCGCGACATGAAAACGGTCAAGATTGTTGGCAATGGGGCTGGGGCGGCGTCAATCGCTTGTGTCGAATTGCTCAAAATCATGGGGGTTCCAGCTGATAACATTATCATCTGTGACCGCACTGGCCCCATTTACAAAGGCCGCACCGAATCAATGAACCAGTGGAAATCGGCGCACGCCGCCGAAACCGATGCCCGCAGCCTTGAAGAGGCACTTGTCGGGGCTGATGTTTTCCTTGGTCTGTCATCAGGCGGTGCCCTGACCAAAAGCATGGTCGAAAAAATGGCCGCCCGCCCAATCATTTTCGCCATGGCCAATCCGGTGCCAGAAATCTGGCCGGCCGAAGCTAAAGAAGTGCGTCCTGATGCGATCATCGCGACCGGACGATCAGATTTCCCCAATCAGGTGAATAACGTTCTTGGCTTTCCGTATATTTTCCGGGGGGCACTTGACGTTCGTGCCAGTAAGATCACCGAAAATATGAAAATTGCCGCAGCCAATGCTTTGGCCATGCTGGCCCGTGAGGATGTGCCCGATGCGGTGGCAGATGCTTATGGCGGGCAAGCACTGACCTATGGCGAGGATTATATCATCCCGACACCGTTTGATCCGCGCCTGATCGTTGCTGTGTCATCGGCCGTGGCCGAGGCCGCGATGAGCGATGGCGTGGCACGGCGCCCGATTGACGATCTTGACGAATATCGCCGGTTATTATCAGCCCGCCTCGATCCGACCGCTGGCGCGCTGCAATCAATTTTTGAGAGAGTCAGCGCAAATAAAAAGCGAATTGTCTTTGCCGAGGGTGAAGAAGAGCGCGTAATCCGTGCAGCGCTGGCGTTCCGCAATGCAGGGTATGGCCAGCCGATCCTGCTTGGCCGCGAACATCGGGTCAAGGAAACGATCCAGCGTCTTGGCCTTGAAGGGGCAGAAGATTTGCCGATCACCAATGCAAAGGTTTCCGAGCATCTGACCGAATATACCGATTTGCTCTATTCCAAATTACAACGCCGTGGATCGCTTTATCGTGATTGCCAGCGCATGGTGAATCTCGATCGTAACATTTTTGCCGCTTGTATGGTCAGCTGTGGGCATGCCGACGCGCTTGTCACCGGCGTCACCCGCGCATTCCAACCGACATTGCAGCATATCCGGCGGGTCATTGATGTCGCCGAAGGCAGCAAATTCCTCACCACCTCGATGATCATATCACGGGGCCGCACAGTGTTTGTTGGTGATGTCGCCGTCACCGAACGGCCAGACGCCGAAGAAATGGCCGATATCGCCGTTGCAATGGCAGCCAAAGCCCGCCAAATGGGACATACGCCGCGGGTGGCAATCCTGTCATTCACTAATTTTGGTAATCCTGAGTCACGCACAAGTGTTGAAGCACGCCGGGCGGTTGAAATTCTTCAAAGCCGCGATGTCGGTTTCGAATTTGACGGCGAAATGACTGCAGATATCGCGCTTGATTATGATTTGATGAAGGCGCGCTACCCGTTCTGTAACCTTAGCGGACCCGCCAATATTCTGGTAATGCCCGGACTGCATTCGGCAAATATTTCGTTCAAGCTGCTGCATCAGTTGGGTAGTGTTTCAGTCGTTGGCCCAA
>VMBT01000433.1_pt1 | contig 27194 bp, 25 predicted proteins | sample 4404301 | NCBI WGS metagenome assembly VMBT01 (sample SAMN12238535, study PRJNA552566) | marine metagenome | isolation source: Coastal seawater | place: USA: coastal Georgia, Sapelo Island | collected 2008-08/2009-08
AATCAGAAGAATTCAAAAAACAGGGTTCTGAAATTTATAAGGCAGTATAAGTTGGTTAAATCTTCATATGATTCAAAAGCTATAGAGGTTTTATCAGGCCTCGATCCAGTTAAGAAAAGACCGGGGATGTATACTGATACAACTAACCCGAACCATCTTATACAAGAAGTACTGGATAATTCTGTAGATGAAGCATTGGCAGGACATTGCTCAAAAATAAAAATCATTCTCTATAAAGATCAATTTATTGAAGTAATTGATAATGGTAGAGGAATGCCAGTTGATATACATCCAGAGCATAAAATATCTGGTATAGAATTAATTCTATGCAAACTCCATGCTGGAGCTAAATTTTCTGGAAACGAATACAACTTTTCCGGTGGATTGCATGGGGTGGGTGTGTCAGTTGTAAATGCTCTTTCACAAAACCTTGAAGCAAAAATTAAAAGAGATGCAAAAGAGCACTTAATAACTTTTTCTAATGGTGACAAGGTTAATGATCTCAGTGTAATAGGTGAGGTTGGCGCAAGAAATACAGGCTCAAGTATCAAATTTAAGCCAAATAAAGATTACTTTGAAACTGATAAAGTTGACACTAAATCCCTTATTAAATTAATTAAAGCAAAAGCAGTTTTGTGCCCGGGACTTACAATTGAGTTTTATGATGAAAAAAAATCTTTTAGAGAGAGTTGGTATTTTGAAGATGGGTTGAAGTCATATTTAGATGATGCTGCTCAAGACTTAGATACCCTTCTTGAAGACCCAATTATATGTAATAAAGAAGGCGATATTCAGGCAGTTGATTTTATTATTAATTGGTCTCTCACACCTTCTAAAAATAAATTAGAAGAAACTTATGTGAATTTAATACCTACTCAACAAGGTGGTTCGCATTTAAATGGATTTAAATCAGGTTTTCTTGAAGCCATTAAAGAATTTTGTGACTACAGAAACTTAATCCCAAAGGGCATTAAACTCAACTCAGATGATGTTATAAAGGATGCTATATTTGTAATTTCATCTAAGATGCAAAATCCACAATTTGCAGGACAAACAAAAGAAAGACTTGATTCTAAAGATCATGCATCTTTTGTTTCTTCAACAACCAAGGATCTTGTAAGCATCTGGTTGAATACTCATACTGAAGAGGGTGAAAAGATTGCAGACTTAGCAATCAGCTCTGCTCAATCAAGAGCAAAAGCCTCAGTAAATGTTGTTAGAAAAAAAGTCATAAAAGGGCCCGCTCTTCCAGGAAAACTTTCAGATTGTAATAGCCAGGATTTAAACGAAACAGAATTATTTTTAGTTGAAGGTGATTCTGCAGGTGGTTCAGCTAAACAAGCTAGAGAAAGAGCATTCCAAGCAATAATGCCTTTGAGAGGAAAAATTTTAAATACTTGGGATCTTGAGAGTACGGATATAATTAAATCACAAGAAATTAAAAACCTTTCGACTGCAATTGGAGTTATTCCTGGAAGTGATGATTTAAGTTCATTACGGTATGGGAAGATATGTATATTAGCTGATGCTGATTCTGATGGCTTACATATTTCAACCTTATTATGTGCGCTATTTTTAAGACATTTTAGGCCTTTGGTGAAAGAGGGCAGAATATTTGTATCAATGCCACCGCTTTTTAGGATAGATTGTGGCCACGAAGTTAGATATGCCCTTGATGAAAAGGAAAAAGAAATTATCGTTAATGAATTTAAAAAGAAAAAAGGAAAACCAAAAATAAATATCCAAAGATTTAAGGGTTTGGGTGAAATGAATCCATCACAATTAAGAGAAACAGTCATGGATCCACAATCACGGAAGCTAGTAAATCTTACTATTAGTTCAAGTGATAACGCCAACTCTGTTATGGATCTTCTACTTTCTAAGAAAAGATCGAGTGACAGAAAAGAATGGCTTGAAAAAAAAGGATCATTAGCTGAGATATAAATGAGTAAACAAGAATCAAATATTAGTTTAAAGAAATATGCAGAAGATGCATATTTAAATTACGCAATGTATGTAATTTTAGATAGAGCTTTGCCTAATATTGGGGATGGGTTAAAACCAGTCCAAAGAAGAATACTTTACGCAATGTCAGAGCTTGGACTAGATGCAGGGTCGAAATATAAGAAGTCTGCTCGAACTGTTGGAGATGTAATTGGTAAGTTTCATCCTCATGGAGACTCTGCTGCATATGAAGCAATGGTTTTAATGGCTCAAGACTTTTCTTTTAAATATCCATTAGTAGATGGTCAAGGCAATTGGGGCTCGCAAGATGACCCTAAGTCATTTGCAGCTATGAGGTATACAGAATCAAAACTTACAAAATTTGCAAAACTTTTAATTGATGAATTAAAAGCAGGTACTGTAGACTGGCAACCAAATTTTGATGGATCTTTGTTGGAGCCAGTTATCTTTCCTGCTAAGGTTCCATCAATATTATTGAATGGCACCTCAGGCATAGCTGTTGGCATGGCCACTGATATTTCATCTCATAATATTAATGAAGTTTTAGACGCAACAATACATGTTTTAGAAAACCCAAAATCAACAACAAAAGACCTTTTAAAGATTATAAAAGGCCCAGATTTTTCAAATAGCGCAAAGATCGTAGCTAATACAGAAGAATTATTAGAAATTTACTCAACTGGTAGAGGTGGATTTAAGATACAGGCAGATTGGGATAAAGAGGGAAATGATATTGTAATAACTTCACTTCCTTATCAGGCATCTGGCTCAAAAATTTTAGAACAGATTGCTGATCAAATGCTGAATAAAAAAGTTCCCATGATTGTTGATCTAGCAGATGAGGGAGATCATCAGGAGCCAGTTAGATTAGTCATTTCATTAAAATCAAATCGAGTTAATGCTGATGATGTAATGAACCATTTGTTTGCTACAACAGATTTACAAAAATCATATAGATTTAATATGAATTTAATTTCCTTATCTGGAAATCCAAGAGTTTTTGCATTAGATGAGTTACTTAAAGAGTGGATAAAATTCAGGAAAATTACTGTAACAAGAAAGCTTGAAAATAGATTAGACCAGGTTAACGATAGACTTCATATTCTTGATGGCCTTGCCATTGTATATTTGAATATTGATGAGGTTATAAAAATTATTAGAGAATCTGATGAGCCAAAAAAAGAGCTTTCTAAGAAATTTAAATTATCTGATATTCAAGTTAATGCAATCTTAGAAATTAGATTGAGGCAACTTGCAAAATTAGAGCAAATTAAAATTGAAACTGAGCAAAATAAATTATCAGAAGAGCAATCAGAGATAGAGAAAATTTTAGCCTCAAAATCACGACTTAAAACTTTAATTAAAAATGAGCTTATAGAAATTAAGCAAGAATTCGGCGAAGAAAGAAAATCTCCAATTATTGAATCTTCTTCAGCTAAAGTTTTTTCAGAAGAGGAAACTATTGTTACTGAGCCAGTTACAATTGTACTTTCCAAGGCTGGCTGGATTAGGTCTGCAAAAGGACATGAGATAGATCCCAGCTCATTATCATATAGGGGTGACGATCTGTTACAAGATTTTTGCAGAGGTAAAAGTAATCAAAATACAGTGTTCTTAGCATCAAATGGAAAAGCATATACGCTTTCTGCCCACTCTTTGCCATCAGCAAGAGGCTTGGGGGATCCAATTACTGGAAGAATTTCTGCAGACTCAGGTATTATTTTTAAATCATGTGCTATTGGTGAACAAGAGGATAAATATGTAGTTTCAAACTCTGCAGGATTTGGTTATATATCTGATTTTGCAAGCATGATTTCAAACAAAAAATCTGGAAGAGCATTTATGAAAGTACCAGAAGGTGCCGATGTTCATAAAGCAATTAAATATAGAGAAGATCATGAATTTATTGTTGCAATATCAAATATTGGTAGGATGCTCATTTTTAATATAGAAGAGCTACCATTCTTACAGAAAGGAAAGGGTAATAAAATCATCAATATTCCAACTCCAAAATTTAAGTCAGGTGAGGAATCTATGACTCATATTGAGCTCTTAGCTCCTGAGAGTATTTTAAGAATTGATAGTGGTAAGCAGCATATGAGGCTTAAGTTCAAGGATCTTCAAAATTATATTTCTACAAGAGCAAAAAGAGGAAATATGCTACCCCAAGGTTATAGAAAAGTTGATAGTATTATCGAAGAGCTTGAATAAAAATTTACATGATAAAAATATCAAGTGAAGGTGAAAATTTTCAAATAATACTGAGCCCAAACCGCTCATTAACTGGAAAGTATAGATGGATCTTTATTGGAAGTATTGCAACCATTTGTTTATCCATTGCAACTATTTTTTTTATTCTTGGCGCAACATTAATACTTCCATTTGCTGGGCTTGAAGTAGCAATTTTGTCCATTGCTTTCTATTTAAATTTTAAATGGAGTAGCCAAAAAGAAGTTATCTATATTAATCCTCAAGAGGTAAGGATTGAAAAAGGAAATAATAAACTTGAATTTAGCTGGAAAGAGTTTAGAACTTTTACCTCTTTTGTTGTCTCAAAAGAAGATAAAGATAATATTCAGCTTGGATTCAGGTCCAAGGGCCAGACAATATATGTTGGTAGCTTCCTGAATTTTGATGAAAAAGAAGAATTAAAAGAAGAGGTTTCAAAAATTATTTCTGAATTAAATTCTTTATAGCTTCCATTTAGGCAATTTTTTCTTCTCAAGTATAAGATTAAACTTAACAAGCTTAGGAATACCATTTTCAAATTTTGATGGAGCTTCGCCTTGAATTAAAGGCATTAAGTATTTGATAGCCTTAGGCGTTACATTAAAACCATCTTTAGAAATAAATGATGCAGGAAGTTTTTTCTCAAGATTTGCAATTTTTGATAAAGGGGCAGGCTTAATTTCCCACGAATAACGTTTTGTTTTTTTTCGCACAATAATTGGCATTACACCATTTAAACCTTTTACCGCATATTCAACTGCCTTTTTGCCAACAGCAGATGCATGTTCTAAATCAGTTAAAGATGCAATATGCCTTCCACTTCTTTGTAAATAATCTGCAACTGCCCAATGATTTTTTAAGTTCAATTTATTTGAAATAAGGCTCGCTAACTTAGGAGCGACGCCACCTAGCTGAACATGACCAAATGCATCCTTAGTATCTGACTCTGCTACAAATTTATTCTTTGAGTTCTTAATTCCCTCCGACGCAACAATTACACAAAAACTATTCTTTTTTACAACTTCTTTTACTTTGTTTAAAAATTTTTTTTCTTCAAATATTATCTCTGGAAGAAGAATGATATGAGGTGATGAGCTATTATCATTTCTTGCTAAAGCACTGGATGCAGCCATCCAACCAGCATGCCTTCCCATTACCTCTAAAATAAATACCTTGGTTGAAGATTCTGCCATTGATTCAACATCAAGAGCTGCCTCTAAAGTTGAGGTAGCAATATATTTTGCTGCAGATCCAAATCCAGGACAACAGTCAGTTAAAACTAAATCATTATCTACTGTTTTTGGGATAGCAATACAAGTAAGAGGATAACCAAGTTCTTCACTTATTTTGGAAACTTTGAAGGCAGTATCCGCAGAGTCATTACCACCATTATAAAAAAAGTAACCAATATTATGAGCCTTAAAAACCTCGATTAATCGAAGATATTCTTTTCGATCTGTATCAATATCTTTTAACTTAAATCTACAGGAGCCAAAGATTCCTCCAGGTCTATAAAATAATGAATTTAAAGCCGAAATGGATTCCTTGGATGTATCAAATAATTCCTCTCTAAGCGCTCCCAAGATGCCATACTTACCAGCATAAACTTTGCCTATTTCCTTGTGTTTTTTTGCTTCTAGTATTACTGATGCAGCAGTAGCATTGATTACAGAGGTTACGCCACCAGATTGAGCATAAAAAGCATTTCGTTTCATAAATTAATACCTAAAGTTTCGTTATCTCTTATGCTAACGTATTATAGCTAATATGAAAGTGCATATCTTAGGAATTTGTGGAACCTTTATGGCTGGCGTTGCTAAACTTATGATTGAAAAGGGTTATGAGGTTTCAGGAAGCGATAAAGATTTTTATCCTCCTATGTCAGAATATTTAGAAACTTTAAAAATTGATTTAATTAAAGGATATGATTCTCAAAACTTACCTGAAGCAGATTTGTATGTCATTGGAAATGTCATATCAAGAGGAAATGAATCTTTTGAAAAAATTCTCAGCAATAAATTACCTTATACATCTGGCCCCAAAATTATTGCCGATCTTACTAAAGAACAGAACCTGATAGCAGTTACTGGAACTCATGGCAAGACAACAACATCCTACATGCTCTGTCATATATTTATAGAAAATGGTATAGATATTGGATATTTAGTGGGAGGTATTTCTCCACATTTTCAAGATTCAGCAAAATTAGGCACTGCAAATATTTTTATAATTGAGGGAGATGAATATGACTCAGCTTTATTTGATAAAAGATCAAAATTCATTAATTACAACCCTCATTCAATAATAATTAATAATATAGAGTTTGATCATGCAGATATCTTTAGAGATATTGATGACATCAAAAGACAATTTCACCATCTAGTCAAGATCATCCCTAATGATGGCAGCATTATGTATCATTATGATGATCCAAATATAAAAGATGTAATTAATTTAGGATCTTGGTCAAAGATGCTCCCAATAGGAGAAGAAGATTTATTCTACTCATATGAAAATAGAGAAATGACTTTTAATAAGATTAATTATTCATTAACCGCATTGCCTCTTAAAGGAATTCATAATTTTAAAAATTATGTAGCAGCTATATATATGGCATATCAATATGGCGTACCTATTAAAAAATCCATTCAAGCTTTATCTAACTTTAGTGGAGTTAAAAGAAGACAAGAGCTTGTTTATGATAAAAATAATATTTCAATAATTGATGATTTTGCCCATCATCCTACAGCTATAAAGCTTACTATTGAATCAATAAAGCATGAAAATCCTGAGAAAAATATAATTGGGATAATTGAGCTTGGATCAAATACTATGGCAAGTGGCAAACATATTGATTTATTAATAAATGCTGCAAATGATTTGGATAGTATTTATTGGTATGATCCAAGACATGCGCTCAAAGATAAGCTCTTTGAAAAAACTTTCAATTCATTGGATGACTTGCACAAAGATTTACTTGCAAAAATACAAACTGACTCCATTATTTTAATTATGACAAATAAAAATAGTTCATATATATATCAACCAATTAGAGAATATCTTGAAGGATAAACAAATTTCTATATTTCCCTTAGGTATTGTAGTTTTTCCTGGCTCAATACAATCTCTTCAAATATTTGAACCTAGATATTTAAACATGGTAAAAAGGTGTATGGCCGAGGATGAAGGTTTTGTCATCACACTATTACAAAATAATTTAGATAATGATGAAATTGGATTTGCTAAAAAAGGTTCTTATGTTGAAATCGTAGATTTTAATAATCTTCCTAACGGCTTATTAGGAATTACAGTTAAATGTATTCATAAGGCCGAAATTAAAAATATTTGTAAACTTGATGATGGTTTAAATATTGGAGAAATTTCACCCATTATTGAGCCCGAAGTTGATGATCAAGCAGTTCTCGCAGAGCATCCTGAATTACTTAATATTCTTTCACAGCTTATGCGCCATCCTGAAATAGAAAAATTGTCTCTTGATATTGATTTCGATTCTGCAAATTCTGTTTCAAATCATTTATCTGGATTGGTGCCTTTTACTGGCGAACAAAAACAAAAACTACTAGAAGCATTTGATGCATCTCAAAGACTTTCAATACTTGATAATCTAATTACCAAGCTTACATCATCTAAGCAAGTTTAATTGGTTCAATATCTGATTTTTTTCTTACCCAGTTTATATATCGGTATATTGGTTTAATAGTTATAAGCTTTTTTTCTAATTTATATTTTCCAGGATAATCACTGAAAATTAGACCAAGCAAAATTGTAAGCAGTCCTTGACCAGGGAGTACCAGCATTAATATGCCACCAATTATAAGTAAATAGCCCATGACATTTTTAGTAATAAATAATATAAGCCATATTATTGGGTTACTTGTTTTAAATGGAGATAGCCCCCTCTTAGAAGAGTCAAAATAATCAACTGGAATTATTTTTATAACAAAATTTATAGTAAAAATACTAAAGAAGAAGATGAATAATGAGCTTATTGCAAGCCATGATAAGATGCTATTTAAATTTTGACCTAAAAATTCAATCATATTGCTTAATTCATGTTTAGATTTTTTTATTTATAATTTACTATAGCTAAATAATATATATTTTATAAATAAATAGAAACTTTGTTAGATAACACACTCATAGAAACATCTTTATCATCACTAGATTCCAATAAAGCCCAAGATATTTTAAATCTTGATATTCAAAAAATTTCCACTTATGCAGACAATATAATAATTGCCTCTGCAACCTCGTCCAGACATGCTAAATCTCTCTTAGATAAGTTAGTTTTGGATATCAAATCAAAAGACATTGATATTATTGGCATTGAAGGAAAAGCTGAATCAGGCTGGGTTTTAGTTGATTGTGGAGATCTTGTTATTCATATAATGCAAAAAGATATTCGAGAATTCTACGACCTTGAGGGGCTTTGGGGTGGTGATACTCTTGTAGAATCTAGACCCTAGATGAATATAAACATATTAAGCATTTCAAATAGCCTATCTAAATGGGAAGAAGAGGGCTTAACTTATTACTCAAAACAGTTTCCAAAAAATATTAATCTTAACTTTATCAATATTAAGAATAAAATTAATCCAAACCATTCAATTGAAAAAATTATTAAAGAGGAGGCAAATGAAATTTTAAAAAGAATAAAGCCAGCAAATGCTATGATTGCTTGTGATTCTCATGGGCAACAATACAACAGCTTAGAATTTAGCAATAAACTTCAAAATATTTATAAATCTTATTCTAATATTGATTTCATTATAGGCGGATCTCATGGCTTAGATAAAACAATCCTAGAAGCATCAAATGAGATTTTATCCTTCTCAAAATTTACTTTCCCTCATAGGTTGTTTAAGTTGATCTTAACTGAACAGCTATATAGAGCATTTTCAATTGTAAATAATAAGCCATATCACAAATGATAGACTTAGAACAAAGAGGTCCAGAAAAAAAGAATTTTGAGAATAGGCTCGCCCTTATTTATATTTTCTTTGTTTTTCTTTTTTCAGCAATTATCTTTCAGACATATAGCCTACAAGTATCTAGTTTTATAGATTATGAAGAGGCTTCAAATCAAAATAAAACAAGAGAGGTTCTTGTTCAGCCATTAAGAGGAATAATCTACGATCGAAATGGAAAAATAATTGCAAACAATATTCCAAGCTATGATTTGGTTATATTGCCAGGAAAAATATCTGACTTAAATGGTTTACTGGATAAGCTTAAAGAATTTCTAGTTCTAACAGAATCTGAATTGCTTTATATAAATGAAAATTTTAAAAAAAAGGCAGCTTACAATCGTGAGCTCACGATAAAAAAAAATCTGACTAACAATGAAATTGCTGCTTTTGAGGTAAGAAGTTTTGATTTAGATCATATTTCAATTGAAAAAAGATATAGCAGACAATCAAATTATCCTGAAATTTTTTCTCATGCTTTAGGTTATGTGGGAGGAGTAAATGATATAGAGCTTGCTAATATCTTGTCATCACAAAACTTACAGCCTATAGAAACAGAATTTACTTATTCAAATGGTTTTATTAAAGGAATGACCGGCATAGAAAATATCTATGATAAAGATTTAAGGGGTTTATTTGGAAAAAGAATATATGAAGTTGATGCCAAAGGAAAATTTCTTAAAGAGTTAGGTTTTGAGAAACCAAAAAATGGTAAAAACTTATATTCAAATCTAGATATTGAAGCTCAACAAGTTGCATTTAAGGAAATGAAAAAAAGAAGAGGTGCAGTTGTAGCAGTTGAGATAGAATCTGGATCTATAGTTACGTATTTAAGCTCTCCATCTTTTTCAATCAATGAATTATCAAATAATATTTCATCAAAAGAATTTAATGCACTATTAAAGGATAGCAATAAGCCTTTTTTTGATAGAGCAAGCCAGGGCAGATATTCACCTGCATCGACAATTAAGCCAGCAATTGGTCTTTATGGTATTGAAAAAAATTTAATTAGCTGGAATACAACTATTGAAGATCCGGGCTATTTTATTTTGCCAGAGGACCAGAGAGTATATAGGGGTTGGAAAGAAGGAGGTCATGGAAGAATAAATTTGGCTGATGCAATTATACAAAGCTCTAATACCTTCTTTTTTCTTTTGGCCTATCAATCTGATATATACGACTTAAAGAACCATTTAAATAATTTTGGTTTTGGCAAGAAGGTCTGTAATGATTGTTTTAATCAAGATATTGCTTTATTACCAGATCCTGAATGGAAGATGAATAATCTAAATTTTGGTTGGTTTAAAGGTGACACTGTAAATATGGGAGTTGGTCAAGGCTATCTTAGTGCAACCCCGATTCAGCTAGCATATTATGCAAATATAGTTGCACAAAAAGGCCTGATTAAAAATCTTTCATTTATCAAAGATAATAATGAGCCACATGCTGATATTTTATTGCAGAATATTTCAGATGCTGATTGGAAAAGAATGCATGAAAGCATGATTGGGGTTATTGAAAACCCAAAAGGCACTGCAAAAAGATTAAAAAATCTTAAAACTTATTCAATAGGTGCTAAATCTGGAACAGTAGAGCTTGTTAGTCTTGATAGCAAGGAGGAGTACAAAATAGTTAGACAGGAAGAAGGCAAAAGAGATCATGCAATAATTATTGCTTTTGGACCAATGCCAAATCCTAAATATGCGGTAAGTGTTGTTATAGAGAATGGCGAAAGCGGTGGTTCTGTTGCAGGGCCTGTAGCTGTAAATGTTCTTAATCAACTTATAAATAATGAAAAAACTTAGTTTTAAAAAATTTGATCTTTTTTATGATCAATATTTATTTATTGCTATAACTTTATTGTCTATATTGGGATTAATATTTCTCTTTAGTGCATCACAAGGGAATACTTCTATGGTGTTCAAACAAGGTTTGTTTGTTCTCTTTGGAATTTTATTAATGCTTTTAATAAGTCAACCAGATCCAGATTTTTTTAATAATATTTCTGTAGCGTTTCTTCTGTTATCCATAATATTAATTATCGCCACTTTTTTTATTGGAATAGAGGCTAATGGTGCTAAGAGATGGCTTAATATGGGATTTTTTACTCTACAACCATCTGAATTATTAAAGATTGCATTACCAATTTATTTATCTTCATACCTATACCATCGAAGATTGCCTATAAGCATGAAGCACACATTTATAACCCTTGGATTAATTTTGGCATTATTTTATTTAGTAGCTTCTCAACCAGATCTTGGAACAGGCTTGGTAGTTATTATGTCTGGTCTTTATATTCTATTTTTAGCTGGTTTAAGTTGGAGATTTATAGGAATCTCATTTTTGTTAATGATTTTATCTTTGCCTTTCCTTTGGAATAATTTTTTGGAGCCATTTCAGCAACAAAGAATTAAAACATTTTTTAATCCTGAGTCTGATCCATTTGGGTCTAGTTGGAATATAACTCAATCAAAAATTGCAATCGGCTCTGGTGGAGTTTCTGGCAAAGGATATCAAGAAGGATCTCAGTCACATTTAGACTTTCTTCCAGAAACTGAAACTGATTTTATTTTTGCAGTAATAGCAGAAGAATTTGGTTTTATTGGAGTTTGTACCTTAATGGCAATATATATTTTTATATTAATGAGATGTTTTTATTTAGCTCTTAATGCTAGAGATAGATTTTGTAGATTAGCAATAGGAGGGCTAAGTTTGATTTTTGCATCTACTTTATTCATAAATCTTGGAATGGTCACAGGTTTATTGCCAGTTGTTGGAATGCCTTTGCCTTTTGTAAGCAAAGGTGGTTCATCTTTGCTATCATTCTATATAGCATTTGGAATTATTATATCTATGGCTTCGCACAAAAAATTAATGCAAAAATGAAACATATATTACCTATACTTTTCTTCCATCTAGCTATTTTTGCTGATTATAGTGTGCATCCTGATGCACAAGATGTAATCGATGAGCTTATATATAAACATGGTTTCGAAGAAGAATATGTTATTTCAATTCTTCAAATGGCAGAAAAACAACCTAAAATTATTAAATCAATTTCAAAACCAGCTGAATTTACCTGGACATGGGATAGGTATAAAAATTTATTTCTAGATGCCAAGAGAATTGCTAATGGTAAACGTTTTATACAAGACAATTTAGGCACTTTAGAAAGAGCAGAGGCTAAATATGGCGTTCCAAAAGAAATAATTACTGCAATCCTTGGAGTTGAAACTCGATATGGCAAGGTCATGGGTGGCTACAAAGTAATAGATAGCTTAACAACTCTTGGCTTTGATTATCCAAGAAGAGCTAAATTTTTTAAGAAAGAGTTAATTGAGTTTTTTATTTTAACACGACAAAATAATCTTGATATTACTCAAGTCAAAGGCTCTTATGCGGGTGCTATGGGTTATGGTCAATTTATATCATCGAGTTATAGGGCGTATGCTGTTGATTTTGATGGAAACGGAAGTGCAGATTTATTTAATTCTGTAGACGATGCAATAGGTAGCATTGCCAATTATTTAAATGTTCACGGATGGCAGCCAGAAGGAAATATAGTTACCGAGATAAAATTAAATGATATTAGAAAGCCTGTAAAAACTCATTATAATGTGAATAAAATTATCACTCTTGAATTCGAGGAAGGCGGAGAAAAAAAATATTTTATTGGAGATAATAATTTTATAGCAATCACTAAATATAATATAAGTCATTTTTATGCAATGGCGATATATTATCTATCAGAAGAGATAAAAGCATGAAAAAGATATTTACTTTACTATTATTTACTAGCTGCTTAGAGCTTTATGCACAAAGTTTTGTAGCTCCAGCACCAAAGCTTGATTTAAAAGCATATATTTTAATTGAACCCCAAACAGGAACAGTAATTGCTGAATATAATTCAGATCTTCATGTAGAGCCTGCAAGCATGACAAAGATCATGACAGGTTATGTTGTTGCAGATCAGATTGGCAATGATCTCATTAGTTTAAATGATAGTGTTCTAATTAGTGAAAAGGCTTGGAGAATGGGGGGATCTAAAATGTTTATAGAGGCTGGTAAAAGGGTTTCTGTTGAAGATCTTTTAAAAGGAGTAATTATTCAATCAGGAAATGATGCATCGGTTGCACTTGCTGAATATTCTGGCGGAACTGAAGAGGGATTTGTTGATTTAATGAATGCTTATGCGCAGTCGTTGGGGATGAATAACACTACTTTTCTAAATTCAACTGGACTCCCTGCTGAAGGTCATTACTCAAGCGCAAAAGATTTGGCATATCTAACCTCTAATTTTATTAATAAATTTCCTGAAATATATAGCCTTTATAAAGAAAAAAGTTTTGAGTTTAATAGCATTAAGCAATTAAATAGAAATAAGCTTTTATGGAGAGATGATTCTTCAGATGGAGTAAAAACTGGTCATACTGAAAGTGCAGGATATTGTTTGGTTGGGTCAGCAAAAAGAGGTGGCATGCGATTAATAACCGTGGTAGCTGGGAGCAGTTCTGACAAAAAGCGCTTCGATGACACCCAGAGACTTTTAGAATATGGATTTAGGTTTTTTTCAACTCAAGAAGTATTAAAAAAAGATCAAGTATACAAAACAGTTAAAGTTTGGGGAGGTCAAAAGTCTGAAGCAGGATTAGGGGTAACAGCTAATCAAATTCTAACCTTACCTAGAGTCGATTTTAAAGATTTGCAAATAAATTATATTTACAAGAATAATATTCAGGCTCCTATCAAAAAAGGAGATGTAATTGGTTCAATTGAAATAATCAGCAACGATAGCCCGGTTTTAGTAACAGACCTTGTAGCTTTAGATGAAGTAGAAGCTAAAGGATTTTTTGGAAGATTGTGGTCTAAATTTATACTCTGGATTATGAGTCTATTCGGTGGTTAGTAATACAGATATTATTGGTACCTATAATGGTAAAATAGATCTAGTAAGAAATCTTACTATATCTCCTTTTAGCAGGGCATACACATTTTCCGATAGCATATATGAGGTTATACCTTTTTATAATCGTAATTTTTTTTATTTCGACAAACACTTTACTAGACTATCTAATAGCCTTAATGCCTTAGCAATTGAAATAAACTTACAGAAAGTTAAGGATGAGTTATATGAACTCTTAAAACATGTCACATATCAGAACGGATATATTTATTATCAGATATCAAGGGGCACAGATCCAATAAGGAATCATATCCAAGTTGATGGACTAGAGGCAGAAACTTTTGGATACATACTTGAACATGATTACAAAACCCAAGAGCTTAATATAAAAATTGTTGATGATTTGAGATGGGGTAGATGTGATATTAAATCAACATCGCTTTTAGCAAATGTAATGGGTATGAATGAAGCCAAGAAAGAGAATTGTCAGGAAATAATCATGCACAGAGATGGGATAATTACTGAGGGAGGGGCTTCAAATATTTTCTTTGTTATAGATGGAATTATCTTTACGCCTGCATTGGGTAACAATATTTTGCCAGGCATCACTAGAGAAATTTTGATTGAATTAGTTCGCTCTAATGGTATTGAGATTCGTGAAGATAAATTTTTAATTGATGACCTTCTTAAATCCCAATCAATTTGGCTTACCAGCTCAACAAAATGCATTGCTCCAGTCAGAAAGATTGTTAATCTTGATCTTAATCTTGATTTAAATGAACCTGTAATGAATAGGTGTATAGCAATACTTGATAAAGAGTTTAAATCTAATTCAATAAATCTATAAGGCAATAATCTATCTCTTTCCAGAAATCTTTTTTTATAATTCCTTTACAAGCTAAATCTAGATTTACAATTTTTTTTTGATTCTTGATTAGTCTTGCAGGTGAGGTTGATTTAATAAATTTTTCATATTGATTAAGCTTATTATTAAATACGCCAGATATTTGCAGTGAATTCTTTATATTATTTGAACTTAATGCATATACACATGCGTTCAAAAGGTTTCCTAGAACCCAAGTAATCAAAGGCCCATAGTGACTATTATTATCTCTAATGGAATGTAAGATTTTGAATGTATTTTTCTTATCTTTTTTAATTATCATATCTTCTAAATCAAAAGGTATGTATTCAGCATTATTTATATCTGAGCCCTCAGCTTTACCATTTATATTTTGAAGTTCTAATAAGTTAATTTCATTTTGTTGTGCAATTAAATTTCCCTGGTTGAGGTTGTAAATATTTTCAACATATTTCTTTTTTTCATTTTCTTCTAGAAAATTTAACTGGCTTTTTAACCAAATTTTTTCCTCAAATGATTTTAGTTTAGCGCAAGCAACAAAAGTACAATTTTTATCAAGCTCTTTTATCCATGATGCTGAAGGTGAAATTTTTTCAGCACATGACACAACAATGAGAGCATTTGTGTAATGCTCATCAATATATTTGTGTATGTTTTTAAATGATTCTGGAGTTTTTCCATTTAAGTGATTAATAACAATGCATTGTTTGTTTGCAAAAAGAGATCCCGCATTATTCTGCATTAAGAGACCATCAAGATCAGAGATATCATCAGTAAAGACATTGAGAATTTCCTCAAATCCCTCGCCAGATAAATAATTTAATATTTTTTCTTTAGATTGATTTCTTAGAACTATTTCACTCCCATAAATAAAGAAGACTTTAGGCCCTTTATTTATATATTTATCAAGATTTAATGGATTGCATTTCAATTTTTGAAATCTCCATATTAATTTGTTGAATTATTTCATCCAATGATTGCATAACAATAAATTCTTTTCTTTGGTTTTCAGCAAGAGGATTTAATTCGTTTGTGTTGTAAATTTTTTTAATAATATATGAAAACTCATATGATTCACTATTTAAAACAGCTTTTACTGATAATGAAACTTTAATCTCATTCTCTAGAGGTCTGATTGAGTTTCCCGCAAGAATTTTATATTCATTTACACCATATTCACTAAAAGATAGTTCAGATGCATCATTCTCAATTAAGTCATTAATAATATGAAATTGAATATCTAAAGGCACTGTGGAATCAAATTTATAATTTGAATTATTTATTGAGGAAGTATCAATAGCACAACTTGATAGAATAAGAGCTAAATAAAAACATCTGATCATCTTCTAATAATACAGATCTAAATTACAAAGTTAATAATTTTTTGCTTTATATAAATAATTTTTTTTATTTCTTTGCCATCAAGAAACTTCATTACATTTTCTTCTTGAGATGCAAGATCTTTTATTGATTCCTCTGACATTGACTTATCAATGTTAATCTTTCCACGTAATTTTCCATTAACTTGAATTACAAGAGGCACCATATCTGACTCAAGAAGATTCTCGTCATATTTTGGCCAAGATTTTTCAATGCAATTTTGCGAGCCATTATAAAAATTGCACCATATTTGTTCACATATATGTGGCGCAATTGGGAATAGACATTGCACAATTGAAACAACTGCTTCTTGTAAGCAAAATTTCTGCGATGGAGAGGCATCAGATTCAGCAAAACTTCTTGGGATGCTATTTAAAAGCTCCATAATGCTAGCGATTGCAGTATTAAATGCGTATCTAGTCTCGAAATCATCGGTAACCTTTTTAATTGTTTGGTGCGTTTTATTTCTTAATTCTTTTTCTTCTTGAGTGAAGTTATTCGGTTCTGGTATATCTTCATACTTAAGCCCGTCACATAGGTTCCATAGTCTCTTTAAAAATCTAGATGCTCCTTCAACAGACTTATCAGACCATTCTAAGCTCTGTTCTGGAGGAGCAGTAAACATCATGTACAGCCTTATAGTATCTGCACCATATTTATCTATAAAGCTCTGAGGATCTACTGTATTCCCTTTGGATTTTGACATTTTTGCACCATCTTTTAGAACCATGCCCTGAGTTAGTAATTTTTTAAATGGCTCATCACCATCAACTAAGCCTAAATCTCTTAAAGCTTTATGAAAAAATCTAGAATAAAGTAAATGCAAAATGGCATGCTCGATCCCACCTATATAAAGATCAACCGGCAGCCAATAATTTGTATTTTCATCAAAGATTTCATCTTTATTATCAGCAGAAGTAAATCTTGCGTAATACCATGATGAATCCATGAATGTATCAAATGTATCTGTTTCTCTGGTACCTTGATCTGCTGAATTTATAAAATCTTTATTTAAACTAAGAGGAGTTGGGCCTGAGCCAGCACTTAGCTTTGGCAGTATAACTGGAAGCTCATCCTCTGGAACTGGATAAGCTTGACCATCCTTATAGGTCATAGGAATTGGGCAACCCCAATATCTTTGTCTGCTTACACCCCAGTCTCTTAATCTGTATTGGATTAGTTTAGACCCTAAATCAAGATCTTCTAATTTATCTATAATCTTGCTTGATGCTTCTTCTGACAGCAGCTCATTAAATTCATCAGAATTAATTAGCAAGCCCTTATCAAGAATTGGTAGCTCATTTGAATCATTACCTATACTTATTACTTGATTGATTGGTAGATTATATTTGCTTGCAAAATCAAAGTCCCTTTGATCATGAGCGGGAACACCCATTACAACCCCAGTTCCATATTCCATTAGAACAAAATTACCAATCCATAATGGTATTAAATCTTTTGTGAGAGGATGTTCAACACTTAATCCTGTTTCAATACCAAGCTTTTCAGCTTTTGCCATATCCGCCTCAGCAGCTTTTATCTTTTTAGCCTCAGCAAGAAAATTTCTTATATTCTCGTTTTTTTCAGCTAACCTCTTTGCTATTTCATGGCCTGGTGAAATTGCTAAAAAGCTAGCTCCAAAAATAGTATCAGGCCGAGTTGAAAATACTTTTAAAAAATCATTTGTACCATTAATTTTAAATTTTATTTCAGCTCCTAAAGACTTGCCAATCCAATTTTTTTGCATTGTTTTTACGTTTTCTGGCCAATCTAAAGTATCAATTGAATCTAATAACTCATCAGCGTATTTCGTAATCTTAATAAACCACTGGTCTATTTCTTTAATTTCAACCTTAGCTCCAGATCTCCAGCCCTTACCATCAATTACTTGCTCATTGGCAAGAACGGTTTCATCAACAGGATCCCAATTAACCATTGATTTCTTTTTATAAACAAGTCCTTTTTCATAAAGTTTAGTGAATATTAGTTGCTCCCATTTATAGTAGTCTGAATCACACGTTTGTAATTCTTTTGACCAATCATAACTAAGACCAAGACTATTCAGCTGCGATTTCATGTTTTCGATATTTGATTTTGTCCATTCTTCGGGACTAACTTCATTCGCTATGGCTGCATTTTCTGCTGGAAGACCAAATGCATCCCAACCCATGGGTTGAAAAACATTAAAATTTTGCATTCTTTTATATCTAGAAACTACGTCCCCAATTGTGTAGTTTCTAACATGACCCATATGTAGCTTGCCTGACGGATAAGGGAACATGGATAAACAGTAAAATTTTTCTCTTTTATCAATTTGTGCTTGATATCTTTTTTCAGTATCCCATTTATCTTGGATATTTTTTTCTATAATGGCTGGGTTATATTCATTTCTCATTTTTTAGAAACTCGTTTTCCAGGTAATTAATAGTATGTTTGTTTTTTACAAAAGTCTCATCAACGAGTAGTTTCTGATGAAGAGAATGATTTGTTTTAATGCCATCTATGAAGAATTCATCAAGCGCACTTAACATCCTTTTAATTGCAGATTCCCTATGATTTGCCAAAGTAATAATTTTAGATAAAAGCGAGTCATAATATGGCGGGACTATGTAACCCCCATAAATATGTGAATCATACCTAATCCCAAAACCACCAGGAATATGCATTTTTGTAATTTGGCCCGGTGAAGGTTGAAAAGTTTCTGGATCTTCAGCATTAATTCTGCATTCAATTGCATGGCCTTTAAAATTAATATTTTTTTGCTCTAAAGTCATTTTCATGCCTAATGCAATTCTTAGTTGAGCTTTTACTATGTCATAACCAGTAATCATCTCAGTAACTGGGTGCTCAACTTGAATTCTTGTGTTCATTTCTATGAAATAAAATTCATTATTTTCATATAAAAATTCAAGCGTTCCCGCTCCTTCATATTTAATTTTTTTGCATAGATTAATACATGCATCAAGAGTTTCTTTAAGACTATCTTCGTTAAGGTTTAGCGCAGGAGCTTCTTCAATAATTTTTTGATGCCTTCTTTGCATACTGCAGTCTCTTGTTCCAAGATGAATAGCATTTCCTTTTCCATCCCCAACCACCTGAACCTCAACATGTCGTGGATTTTCTATAAATTTTTCAAGATATATCTTTTCATTACCAAAAGCATTTTTTGCCTCTTGCATGGTAATTTGAGCAGATGAAATTAATTCATTTTCACTTTTTACAATCCTCATACCTCTACCACCACCACCAGCAGTAGCTTTTATCATGATTGGATATCCAATGTCAGCAGCAATTTTTTTAAAAGAATCTTCATCCTCAGGGATATCTTCCTTGTAACCAGGCACTGTTTGAATGCCTGCTGATTCTGCAAGATATTTAGCAGTAATTTTGTCTCCCATCTGCCTAATAATTTCAGCTGAAGGCCCTATAAACTTAAACCCACTTTTCTCACATTTTTCTGCAAAATCCGCATCTTCTGCCAGGAAACCATATCCTGGATATATTGCATTTACTTCAGTAAGCTCTGCAGCAGAAAGAATTGCAGGAATATTTAAGTAACTATTAAGAGGTTGAGCAGGGCCGATACAAACAGACTCATCTGCAAACCTAAGGTGTTTTAAATCTTTGTCAGCTGATGAATATACAGCAACAGTGAGAATACCTAATTCTTTGCAAGCCCTAAGAGCACGTAATGCTATTTCGCCTCTATTTGCGATGAGAACCTTATGTGTCATGATTATTTTATAATTATTATAGATTGACCAAATTCAACTGGCTGACCATCTTCAACTTCTATAGATTGAATCACACCACTATAATCAGATTTAATTTCATTCATCATCTTCATTGCTTCTATGATGCATAAAACATCACCTGCTTCCACAGAATCACCAACCTTTATAAATGGATCTTTATCAGGTGCAGGTTTTCTATAAAATGTTCCAACTATCGGAGACGTTACAACATTTCCTTCAATTTTCTTCTCTTCAACTATTTCTTCATTTTGTACAGAAGTTTGAGAAGCTGAAATAGGAGCTTGCGAAACAATACTATCAACTCTTGCAAAAGAACCCCCTCTTGAAATTTTTACTGATTCCTCACCTTGCGTTACTTCAATCTCATTGAGATCAGACTCTTGGAGCATCTCTATAAGTTTTTTTATTTTTCTTATATCCATATTTACTTCTCTTTGTTAATGATATTTTCAAGTGCGTATTGATATCCAAGCGGACCCATACCACAAATAACTCCGCTAGCAATATCTGAGAAAAAAGAATGATGTCTAAATTCTTCTCTAGAGAAGATATTTGATAAGTGAACTTCATAAAAGGGTATACCTACAGCTAACAGCGCATCTCTAATTGATACACTAGTGTGTGTAAATGCTCCTGGATTTATAATAATTCCATCTATATCATTTAGAGCGGATTGAATTTTATCAACTATTTCATGCTCAGCATTGCTCTGAAAAAAGGATATGTTTAATGCATTTTTCTCTGCAATTTCTCTCAAGTTTTCCTCTATATCAGATAGCTTTGTATTCCCATAGTGATCCTTCTCTCTAGTTCCAAGAAGATTTAAATTTGGCCCATTTATAACTAATACGTTCATTTTTTAGGATTTTAACAGAAATTAGAGGATTTTTAGAGAATTTATGTGAATTTTTTTTGTAATTATTGGATAGCAGTATTTACCATCATGACATCCTTGATAAGACAGAAGAATAGTATCATCAATAATGTTATCAGTGAATATATTTATATTCATTTGATTAATGTATATATCACTCTCACCAAAAAATTCATCTACTGTTTTTTCCCTGCCATAGCTTTCAATGTTGAAGGGTAATTTTTCTTTTTTATCTGTAACTAGATCAATGCTGTTTGCATATAAATAATGATCTTCAGCTATTTCAAAGAAGATTTTTATCTTACCAGTATCAGGTTTTATTAATCTTAGTTTAAAAGCTTCAGATTCTTTAAGGTAATTTTGATTTAAAAGAATGTTTTCTGCAAAAAGATTAAAGCCATAAAAAGGCAGAATCAATAATAAAGTTTGTAATCCTCTCAACATGAAACAATATATTAAGTTAATTTTGTTATAAAATATATTCATTCATCTTGACAGTTACTAATGTTTAAACTCTTTTCTTTGATTTTTTATATAACCCCCAACTGGATATATAAAATTATCTTTTTTAACAGGCCTCATATAAGAAATTTTTATATTGATGCTAAATCATTTGCATTGATAAAAATAATTGAGAAGCTAAGAAAAACTAATTTAAGTGATTTAGAAGAAAATGAAATACCTAATTTTAGATCTGAGGTAGAGTCATTGAAATCAATTGTTAGATTAAAAATATCAAAAAAGAAAGAAATTAGAAGGGAAGATATCTTTTTAAAAGATTCTAGAATTCAACTTAGAAGATATATACCTTCTAAATTAGAATCTTCAAAAACTATTTTATATTTTCATGGCGGCGGTTATGTGCTTAATAGCATTGATACTCATGATGAGTTAGTTTCGTATATGTCATCAAAAATGGGAGTGGAAATATTTTCTTTAAATTATAGTCTCTCTCCTGAAAACAAATTTCCAATTCAGGTAAATCAAGCATATGAAGCATTAAAGGAAATTGAATCTAGATCAATTAGCATTTCTAATGTATCTCTATGTGGAGATAGCGCGGGTGGGCATTTAGCACTTTCTCTTACTAATAAGCTTATTGAAGACAATCAGCCGCTTCCAGGGAATCAGTTCTTAATATATCCAATGCTTGATCCAATGATGGAAACAGAATCTTATGAGCTTTTTAAAAAGAATTTTTTCTTAACCAAAGATACCATGGAGTGGTTTTGGAGATGTTTTAGAAATAATGACGCAGACAATGAAGATAAAAAATTTAATATTATGAAAACAAATGAATATTTTGAACTTTACCCAGAAACACATATTGTGACTGCTGGATTTGATCCGCTATGTGATGAAGCTGAGGAATTTTTATTTATGCTGAATGAAAATGGTGTTAAAGTTCGTCAGTTGCATTATCCAAGGCTTTTTCATGGATTCGCAAATGTAGGCATTCTTTCAGAAGCAAAAAATGCTTTAGATGATTTTTTAAGTGAATATCAAAAGATATTATGACAAATAGTTTAGTAAAAATTTCAAATTTATCAGTTGATTTTGCTGTAAGAGATGGTTCTTTTCGTGCGGTTGATGGAGTATCTTTTGATTTACATAAGAACGAAACACTTGCATTAGTTGGGGAGTCTGGTTCAGGAAAGTCCGTTACCGCAATGTCAATTCTTCAGCTCTTACCAAGGCCTCAAGCCTCCTTTGGAAGCAGTTCATCAATAAAATTTGATGGTAATGAAATTATTGATGCCTCTTCTGCAGATCTCAGAAAAATAAGAGGAAACATTATTTCTATGGTTTTCCAAGAACCAATGACTTCTTTAAACCCTTACCACAGAGTTGGCGATCAGATAACAGAATCAATTTTATTGCACTCAAAGAAAACAAAGGCTAAAGCAATAGATGAAGCAAAAGATTTAATGAAACTTGTTGAGATAGATGATGTTGATAGGCGGTATAAAGCTTATCCTCATGAATTATCTGGCGGACAGAGACAGAGAATTATGATAGCAATGTCTTTGGTTAATAAGCCTCAGCTTTTAATTGCAGATGAGCCAACAACTGCACTTGATGTAACTATTCAAGCTCAAATACTTGATCTAATGTCAAAACTACAAAATGAATTGGGAATGTCAATTTTGTTTATCACTCACGATCTTGGATTGGTTGAAAAATTCTCTGACAAAGTATGCGTAATGAAAGATGGGAAAATTGTGGAGCAAGGCAATACTCATGAAGTATTTAAAAACCCAATTCATGAATATACTATTCAACTTTTAAACTCAGAGCCTAAGCCTAAAAATTCATTCAATCACACAAGCGATCCCTTGCTAGAAATAAGCGATGTTAATGTTTTTTATAACATTAAATCAGAAAGTCTTTTCAAATCATCTCAATTTCATGCTGTAAAGAATATAAATTTAGATATTCATAAAAATTCTACAATTGGATTAGTTGGCGAATCAGGTTCTGGTAAATCAACTTTAGGTAAGGCCATTGCAAACCTTGTTAATTTTGAAGGAAAAATTATTTTTAATGGCAAAGATATTAAGAACCTAACACAAAAAGAACAAAAGAAAGCCAAAAGAGATATTCAGATAATATTTCAGGATCCATATGGATCACTTTCACCTCGGATGACTATAGGTGAAATTGTTGGAGAAGGGCTTTCAATACACTTCAGCTTAACTAATGAAGAGAAAAATCAGAGAATAGACAAGGTTCTTAGTGATGTTGGTATCGACCCTTCGATGAAAATAAAATATCCTCATGAATTTTCTGGTGGGCAGAGGCAAAGAATTGCAATAGCAAGATCTTTAATTTTAAATCCAAGTTTTGTTATTTTAGATGAGCCAACATCTGCATTAGATAGATCAATACAAATACAAGTTATCGATTTATTGAAAAAGCTCCAAGATGAATATAGTTTAACTTATCTATTTATAAGCCATGACTTAAAAGTTATCAGAGCAATGTCTGATTATATATATGTAATGAAACAAGGAGAGATTGTTGAGCATGGTAAATCAGATATAGTATTTGAGACCCCTCAAGAAGACTATACAAAAAGACTTTTAACAGCAGCATTAAAATATGCTACAAATTAAATAATATGACTAGAAAATATTCAAAACAATTAGTTGATGGCCCAAATCAAGCAGCTTCAAGATCTATGCTAAGAGGAGCAGGATTTGAAGATGAAGATTTTCAAAAACCATTCATAGGTATAGCATCTACTGGTGCAAAGGTTACTCCATGTAACATGCATATCAATGAACTTGCAGAAGTTGTTGAAGAATCTATAAAACAATCAAATGGTAAAGGCATTCTCTTTAATACTATTACTGTCTCTGATGGGATCTCAATGGGAACTCAAGGAATGAAATATTCATTAATTTCTAGAGAGGTGATAGCAGATTCAATAGAAACTGTTGTAGGTTGCTTAGGTTATGACGGCGTTGTTGCTATAGGAGGCTGTGACAAAAATATGCCTGGATGCATTATGGGATTAGCAAGGTTAAACAGGCCCTCGTTATTTATATATGGAGGCTCAATAAAGCCAAGCGATGAAAATACTGACTATGTGACCGTGTGTGAAAAGACTGGTGAATTTGCAAAGGGCTCAATCTCAGAACCAGAATTAATTCATGTAGAAAAAGTTTCTGTTAAAGGGCCAGGATCTTGTGGAGGAATGTATACAGCTAATACTATGGCGTCAGCAATAGAGGCACTAGGCATGAGTTTACCAGGCAGCAGCAGTCAAGATGCTATTTCTAAAGATAAGAAAAATGACTGCATGGATGCCGGCAAGGCAGTTATGAATTTAGTTGAAAAAGATATAAAGCCATCTGATATTATGACAAAAAAAGCTTTTGAAAACGCCATAACAATTGTTATTGCACTTGGAGGATCAACTAATGCAGTCCTTCATTTATTAGCAATGGCATATACAATTGGTGTTGATCTTCAATTAGATGACTTTACTAGGATTGGAAAAAATACCCCAGTTCTTGCTGACCTCAAACCATTTGGATCTCATTTTATGTCAGAACTAAATGCTACAGGTGGTATACAGCCTCTTATGAAAATGTTACTTGAAAATAATTTACTTCATGGAGATTGTTTAACAGTTACTGGAAAAACTTTAGCTGAAAACCTAGCTAATATAGAGCCATATAAAAATGATGACATTATTAAGCATATAAATGATCCTATTAAAAATTCTAGCCATTTAAGAATTCTGTATGGCAACCTAGCTGAAGAAGGCGCTGTAGCAAAGATTACTGGTAAGGAAGGCGAAAGTTTTACAGGCACCGCAAAAGTTTTTGACTCAGAGGAAGAGGGTGTCCAAGCAATTCTCGATAATAAAATTGAGGCTGGAGATGTTGTCGTTATAAGATTTGAAGGACCAAAAGGTGGGCCCGGTATGCGTGAAATGCTTAAACCAACCTCAGCGATAATGGGGCAAGGATTAGGTGATAAAGTTGCTTTCATAACTGATGGAAGATTTTCAGGTGGAACTCATGGATTTGTAGTTGGTCATATAACTCCAGAAGCTGCAGATGGAGGTGTCCTTGCGATTGTAGAAAATGGAGATCAAATTACAATCGATGCAATAACTGATAAAATTTCTCTTGATGTAGACCAAGACAAAATTGATAATCGTCTTAGAAATTGGAAAAATCCAAATAAAGTTCCTACTAAAGGAGTGCTTGCAAAATATTCTAAAATAGTAAAATCAGCTAGTTTAGGTGCAATAACAGATTAATGACTACTGACAGAAAATTCCCATCCACAAGACTAAGAAGGCTTAGACTTAATTCATCTATTCAAAATTTAGTTGCAGAGACTCAGCTAATGAAAACTGATTTAATCCAGCCAATATTTATAAAAGAAGGCTTGAAAGGGATTGAGCAAATTGAAAGCCTTCCTGGCATCAACAGGTATGGTTCAGATGCAGTTTTAAATGAAGTTGAAGACCTAGCTAACTTAAATATTGGGGCAATAGCCATATTTCCAGTTATAGATCCTACCAAGAAAGATAATCATGGTTCTGAGGCCACAAATGATAATAACTTTTTAATTAATGAGATTAAAAAAATTAAAGCTGAGTTTCCAGAAATGTTATTAATCTCAGATGTTGCCTTAGACCCTTACACAACCCATGGGCATGACGGAATCCTAGATGAAAGTGGATATGTTGATAATGATAAAACTTTAAAAATACTAAGGGATCAATCATTGATATTAGCAGAAGCTGGTGCAGATATTATTGCTCCATCAGATATGATGGATGGAAGAGTTGGTGTTATTAGAGATGCATTAGAAAAAAACGGATTTATAAATACAATTATTTTATCTTATGCTGCAAAATACAATTCACAATTTTATGGACCATTTAGAGATGCTGTTGGCTCTTCAGCCAACTTAGGTAAATCATCTAAATCTTCATATCAAATGGCATTTACTAATAGTGACGAGGCTCTTCATGAGGTTGCACTTGATATAAAAGAAGGAGCAGACATAGTCATGGTAAAACCTGGAATGCCATATTTAGATATAATTTACAGGATCAAGAAAGAATTTAAGATCCCAACGTTTGCATATCAAGTAAGTGGTGAGTACTCGATGATAAAAAATGCTATTGAAAAGGGATGGATTGATAGGGGTGTTATGTTAGAATCGTTAACATCATTAAAAAGAGCTGGGTCGGATGCAATTTTGACTTATGCAGCTAAAGAAATTTCTAAGGAGTTATTATAAATGAGCATTGTTAAGGAAATATCACAAGATAATTTTGACGCGGATGTATTGGGCTCTGATAAACCTGTTCTTGTAGATTTCTGGGCGGAATGGTGCGGGCCTTGCAAACAACTTGCTCCAACAATTAGCGAGATAGCTCAAAATAATGAAGGCAAACTTGATGTCGTCAAGGTTGATGTGGATGCTAATAGAGATTTGGCAGTACAATATGGAATCAGATCTATTCCTACTTTAATGATTTTTAAAGATGGTGAGGCTGTAGGAACTGAAATAGGGGCATTATCAAAACAACAACTTGAAGAATTTGTTTTACAAGTTTTATAAAAAAAGCTTTAAAACAGTAAAAAAAAGAATTATTATTGATTTATCTGAAGTATAAATCGTCGATTTAATCCACAAATCATCACATTTTAGGGGTAAAAAATGAATCTTTCTGAAATAAAAGATAAACCAATTAGCGAGC
>VMBT01000434.1_pt1 | contig 27182 bp, 29 predicted proteins | sample 4404301 | NCBI WGS metagenome assembly VMBT01 (sample SAMN12238535, study PRJNA552566) | marine metagenome | isolation source: Coastal seawater | place: USA: coastal Georgia, Sapelo Island | collected 2008-08/2009-08
GGTGAGGTAAGAGCTCACCGCTTAAGTGGAGACAGTTAAGGCATTGTAAACCCCAACCTGAAGCAAGACCAAATAGAAATCCAATTAAGCTGCTCGCTTAGGATTTGGGTAGGTTGCTAGAATATTATGGCAACATAATATCAAGATAGATGATCATCTTTTAACAGAATCCGGCTTATAGACCAACTCACTTTCTATATCATTTATATAGTGTGAAAAAGTGTGTAAATGTGTTGCAAAGTGTGTAAAAAGGCTTTATATTTTAATCCATGTATGGATTTAATGTAGTTTCACTTGATCAAAAGGGTAGATTAGCAATACCTGCTAAATATCGTAATACTCTTTTGGAAAATAATGAGACTCAAATTGTCATTACCAAAGATCCACAATACCCTTCTCTAAAGATATATCCAAAATCTCAATGGATTGAAATTTCATCAAAACTTGAATCACTTCAAGGCCTTGATCCTATTGTACGAAATCTTCAATGGACAATTTTAGGAAATGCAAGTGTAACTGAGTTTGACCCTGGTGGCAGAATGTTAATTTTAATTCCGATTGAGCTCAGAAAATATGCAGACTTAGTTGATCAAAAGCAAATATCTTTAATAGGTATGGGTAATAAATTCGAAATTTGGAATGTAAATAATTGGGAAATGAGACAAACTGGTGGATCATTAGCAACTGAAATTTTAGATGTTGTTCTTCCAGAAAGTATCAAATCAATGTCTTTTTAATAGGGGTTTAAAATGAATTTTGAAGTAATAGGACAAGCAGTAGAAAACGCTAAAATTAAAGTTGTTGGAGTTGGTGGAGCTGGCGGGAATGCAGTCATACATATGATCAATCACAATATAGAAGGTGTCGATTTTATCTGTGCAAATACTGACACCCAGGCTTTATCTCAAGCTGATGGAGCAATTACTCTTAAATTAGGAAATGGATTAACTAAAGGCTTGGGTGCTGGAGCTAACCCTGATGTTGGTAGAAAAGCAGCAGAAAGTGATAGATCAGCTATAGAAGAGCTTTTAGTTGGTGCAGACATGATTTTTATTACTGCTGGCATGGGGGGTGGTACAGGAACTGGAGCTGCTCCGGTTGTTGCATCTATTGCAAAAGAGCTTGGAGCTTTAACAGTCGCAGTTGTAACAAAACCATTTAAATTTGAAGGCAAAAAAAGAATGTCGGCGGCTGAAAAGGGCTTAGCAGCTCTTGTTGAAGAGGTAGATAGCTTGGTAACCATACCAAACCAAAAGTTATATGAAATTCTTGGAGAAGATACCGCTATGCAAGATGCATTTGCAAAAGCAGATGATGTATTAAAAGGTGCAGTTCAAGGAATATCAGATATTATTTTGAAAAAAGGTCATATAAATGTTGACTTTGCCGATGTAAAAACCGTTATGTCAGAAAAAGGCATTGCTATGATGGGCACTGGAAGAGCAAGTGGTAAGAATCGAGCGGAAGCTGCAGCAACTCAGGCTGTTAGAAGTGAGTTGCTTGAAGACATTAATTTAAAAAATGCTAGAGGTGTCCTAGTTAATATTACTGCAGCAAAACCTACGTTAGGTGACCAAGCAGAAGTTGCTGATATCGTTGAAGAAATAGTTCATGAAGATGCAAATATTATTTATGGTTTAGTTTATGACGATACTGTTAAAGATGATTTATTAGTAACTATTGTTGCAACTGGGGTGGATCAAAGATCGCCAAAGTTAGTAATAGATAATCAACCTACTATGCAACTTAATCCTGTTGGACTTAATAAATCTCAAACAATTCAAGAAGGTGGCACATCGTCTGCAGCGGAAATTGATTTCCTTGATGTGCCAACCTTTATGAGAAAGCAAGTAGATTAAAATGCTACATTTTCCAGTACTGCTGGAAGAGTCAGTTGATTTCTTACTTCATAAACATAATGGACATTTTATTGACTGTACCTATGGAAGAGGAGGTCATACAAGTGAGATTCTTAAAAGAATCAAATCAAACTCCACTCTTACATCATTTGATAAAGATCCAGATGCCTATGCGCATGCCAAAAATATAAAAAATAAAAATTTTCATATAATCCAGGATTCTTTTGGTAATTTAGAAAAGTATTTCTCACCAAATTCTATCGATGGAATTTTATTTGACTTGGGTACATGTTCTACTCATTTTGATAATTCAATAAGAGGTTTTAGCTTTATGCGCGAAGGACCACTAGATATGAGGTTTGACAATAAACGTGGAGAGCCTTTATCAAAGTGGATTAACTATGCTGATGAAAATGAGATCAAAGAAATTCTTTATAAATATGGAGATGAAAAGCATGCAAAAATAATATCTAGAGCTATTATGGACTATAGGAAAGAACACCAGTTTAAAACAACTACAGAACTAGCAAATTTAATTGTTGAAATTTATCCCGATAAAAATATTAAAATTCATCCAGCAACCAAATCCTTTCAAGCATTTAGAATTTATATTAATGATGAGTTAAATGAGTTATCTAATGCATTAGTCCAAGCAGAAAACATTATAAAAAAAGATGGAATAATTGTTGTTATTTCTTTTCATTCTCTGGAGGATGGAATTGTTAAAAATTTTTTTAAACCTCAAATTAAAAACTATCCAAAAGACATTCCGTTAAATATTTCAGAACTTAAATCATTTGAGTGTATTGCAAAAAAGATTAGACCATCCAAGAAAGAACTAGAGCTAAATAACAGATCTAGAAGTGCAATAATGAGAGTTTTTAGGAAGCTATGAGCTTAAATCATTTAATAATACTTTTTACCTTAATATTGTTGTTAAGCTTTTTAGGCATTGAAAAAATTAAATTATCATTTGAAATAAATAGACTAAATACTAATCAACAAAATTTATTAAAAGAATATGAGACTTTTAAGGATAAAAATTTAAAATTGGTTACGCAATCTTATACAAACAACTCACCAGCTAATATTGAAAGACAAGCCAAGCAAGATCTTGGAATGATTAAAAAGAAAGCAAAAAAAATCTATTTGAATATCAATAATGAAGAAGAGTAATTTTATTAATTGGAGATTATTTTTTATATGTTTTTGCTTTATTGGCGCAATTTTTTTAGTCATTTATAAAATTCTTTCTGTACAAATTGAGGATAGTTTGTTTCTACAGAATGAAGGAAAAAAAAGATATATAAAGTACAGAGATAATAATCCTGTTAGGGGTGCTATATATGATCGAAATAAATTTCCGTTAGCAGTCTCAATTGTTAATTATGATCTATACGCACTAAACGGTTTAAACATTGATAATTATTTAAGATTAAAAGATATCTTAAACCTTGAAATAGAGCTTCAAATTAATGAGCCATTTAAAAAAAAGACTCTTTTAAAGAGATCATTAACCTCTGAGCAACAGAAAGCAATTAAAAGTCTAAGAATTGATGATATTGAAGTAGAAGAAAGACACAGTAGACATTACCCAATGGGCGAACAAGTAGCTCCTCTAGTAGGATTCTATGGTAAGGATAAGGCTCAAGAGGGGATTGAAAAAAGTTATGATTCAATTCTTTCTGGAGTAAGTGGAAAAGAAAAATTTTATACAAATGCCAAACAAGAAATTATTTCAAAACCTATTGAAGTAAATAAAACAATTAAAGGAAAAGATATTTATTTAACAATTGATTCAACCATTCAATTTTATTCATATAAATATCTTGTTGAAACTATCATTAAAAATAAAGCAAAAGCTGGAACAGTATTGGTTTTTGATAATTATCAAGGTGAAGTTTTAGCGGTTGCAAGTTATCCATCATATAACCCAAATAATCCAAATAGATCAGTACAAAAAAATAGAGCATTAGTTGATGCATATGAGCTAGGCTCTGTTTTAAAACCAATAGTTTTTTCTGTGGCTGTTGATAAAGGAATAATAAATCCTGATATGACTATTGAAATACCGAGAAGAATTCAACTTAATAATAAGATTATTTCAGATACTAAAAATTATGGCCAACTTACACCAAAAGAAATAATCGCATATTCAAGTCAAGTTGGCGCGTCTCAAATAGCACTAAAACTTGGTTACGATAGCTTAATCGAAAATTTTTATAAATTTGGGTTTAGTAAACCAATTTCAATAAATTTTCCTTCAGCAGCATTTGGATTAATTAATCGCAAAGAAAGAGTTTCTGATAGGGAGCTTGCAAGTTTAGGATATGGATATGGTTTTACGATAAGCCCTTTTCAAATTGCTTCTGCATACTCAACTTTTGCAAATAAAGGTATTCGTAAAGATTTTAAATTATTATTAAATGATGAGGTTACATCTCAAAGAATCATTACTGAAAATGCTGCTCAACACACATTAGATGCTCTTAAACAGGTTGTAAAAATTGGTACCGGAAAGAAAGCAGAGGTAAGTGGTTTTTCAACAGGGGGTAAAACTGGAACAGTACATAAAACAGTCTCTGGGTCAGGTTATGCTGATGACTTGTATCGTGCATCTTTTGTTGGAATTACTCCAATTTCTTCTGAAAAATCATTAACAATATTTGTGTCTATCGAAGACCCTGGTTTGAACGCATATTCTGGAGGAATGATTGCCGCTCCTCTTTTTGCTGAAATAGCAGAAAGCTCCTTAAATTATTTAGGCTATATTGAAGATGAGTAAATTTGAAGATATTTTGGAGATAAAGCTTCCTCCTGACATCAAAATTTTAGGTGTTACAAATTCAAGTAAAAAGGTTAAAGATAATTTTATTTTTTTTGCCTTAAATGGACGCAAGAATCACGCCAGTATTTACATTGATGAAGCTATTGAGAATGGAGCATCTATAGTTATTCATAACGATAAGACATATGACTCAAATTCAGAAAAGGTTATTTATGTTGATGATTTAGAGGCCAAATCAAGCACAAAAATTATCAAATTTTTAGAAGCATATTATGAGCTATTTGATACTTCAAATAATACTTACTATGCCTTTACTGGTACTAATGGAAAAACGACATCGGCTTATTTATGTCACCAGTTATTAGCAAGTCAGGGTAAAGATTCTTTATATATTGGAACCATTGGAACCCAATATAATTATAGCGAGATAGACCAATCAGTTTCAAAAAAAACAACTCCAGATATTTTTGAGTTATTTGAAATTTTTAAATTCTATGAATTAGAAAATCCCATATCAATCTGTATAGAAATTTCTTCACATGCAATTGATCAGAATAGACTGCAAAATATCAATTATTTTAAAGCCGCATCAATCTTAAATATTGGCTCAGATCACTTGGACTATCATAAAAGTATTGAGGAATACGCTAGAACAAAATTTAGATTATTTGATATTGAATCTAACTTAAAATTAATTGATTTAGATACCTATAAAAAATTTAACTTCAAGGAGATAGATAGTCTAACAACCATCTCAAACAATAATTCTGCTGCAAATATTTTTTACAATATTGATAGTTGTGATATAAAAAAATCTACCTTTTCTATTTTTGATAAAGAAAAAAATACATATCACTTTGAAACCTCTCTTTTCCCCAAATTTAATATTTCAAATTTGATTTTCGCCATATGCTCAACTGGATTATCTTCTTTTAAAATAGACTCCGTTAATAATTTAGATTTTTTGACTCTTCCAAAAGGAAGAAGTGATTTAATTGATAATATTGAGGCAAATATTATTATTGACTATGCCCATAATGCAGATGGATTTGAGTTTTTCCTTTCTTCAATTAAGGATTATTTTAGAAATTTAGTTGTAGTTTTTGGTTGTGGAGGAGATAGAGACAGATCTAAAAGATCAAAAATGTTGATGAGTGCTTTCAAATTTAGTAATGATGTTATCTTCACTTCAGATAATTCACGAAATGAGAGATTTGAAGATATATTAAGTGATGCGCTGGATGGATCTGTTAATAGGGATGACATTACAATTATCGAAAACAGAAAAGAGGCAATAATTTATGGTAGCTCTATAATCAAAGAAAATGATTGTTTAGTTATTCTTGGTAAAGGACATGAAGAAACACAAGAAATTAAAGGTAATGTCATGCATTTTAGTGACTATGAGGTAGTTGATGAGATTTATAACTGATTCGAATGATTTATCGGTATTTTTAGGTCAACCCGTTAAAAAGAATTTAAAGATAAAGGGGATTTCTATTGATACAAGAACAATTAAAAAAGAATATTTATTTATAGCAATTAAAGGAGAGGTTTTAGATGGAAATGATTATATATTTGAGGCTATAAAAAAAGGAGCATCTCTAGTTATTACCGACAGACTGGAATATAAAGGTCATAAAAACAAAAAAATTATATATGTAAATAATTCATTAATAGCTCTCAAGAAAATATCCAAAAATATCTTAAAGACATACAAAGGAAATATTATTGGTATAACAGGAAGCAATGGAAAAACCACAACTACAAAGATTGTCTCCAATACCTTAACAAAAAGCTCATCAACTATAAAAAACTTTAATAACGAAATTGGAATGCCATTAAGCATTTTCCATGCTAATAAAAAATCAAAAAATTTAGTTATTGAAATGGGCGCAGCTAAATCTGGAGACATAAACTATTTAAGCTCTATTCTTAAACCAGATATTGGAATAATTACCAATATAGGCAATTCACATTTAGAAAATCTTAAAAATATTAATGGAGTTTTAAAAGTTAAATCTGAATTAATTCCAAACATCAAAAAGGGTGGCTATTTAATTGTTCCAAATGATAATTTAAGTTATCTGCAATTTTGGAAGCAGCAATGTAATGATGTTCATATGATTACATTTGGGAAGAATAAAAATGCTGATTTTTATCCTGAAAATATCAAGTCTTCGATTGAAAAATTAGAGTTCAATATAATCTCAAAAAAATTTGATGTTAATTTTAAAGTTAAAAGTTCTTTGTCAGGTGACCATAATATGAAAAATATAATGGCAGCATTCGCAGTATCATTTCTATTAAAAGAATCTTTAGAAAAGTTTAATAAAAGATTAAATAAAAACTCTATTGTTAGACAAAAACAAACAAAATGGTTAAAAAAATCACTGTTAATCGATGATTCATATAATGCAAACCCTGATTCTGTTAAAAAAGCTATTGATTTATTATCAAGTTCAAATAAACGAAAGATTCTAATTTTAGGAGATATGCTTGAATTGGGTAGATTTAGAAAGCTTCTGCATAAAGATGTTGGTAAATATGCAAAGTTAAAAAAAGTTGATATTTTTCTTGGATTTGGTGACCTTACAAAATATGCTATTCAATCCTTTGGAAAAAATGGCTTCTTTTTTAAAGATGAAGATGATCTAAGAGATTTCTTAAAATTAAATATTAAAAGGAGTGATGTGGTGCTTCTTAAGGGCTCTAGAGGAATGAGAATGGAGAGATTTATTAATGTTTGAATATTTAGGCACTGTATTAGTTGATATAGATCCAGGTTTTGATGTTTTAAGATACCTTACTGTGAGAACCCTTGGTGGCACAGTAACTGGACTATTAATTTCTATTTTATTGGGCCCAGCAATTATTAAATCCTTAAAATCGATTCAATTTCAACAACATGTAAGAGTTGATGGGCCGGAATCTCACTATAAAAAATCTGGTACTCCTACAATGGGAGGTCTTTTAATATTATCCTCATTGGTAATATCAACATTGCTTTGGGCTGACTTAAGTAATAGATATATCTGGGTTGTTTTATTTGTGACAGTTTTTTTTGCCTTGATAGGTTTTTTAGATGATTTTTTAAAGATTAAAAATAGAAGTTCTGACGGACTTAGTTCAAAGCAAAAACTATTACTGCAAGTGTTAGTATCTTTTATAACAATGTACTATTTATTTTATTCTGCAGAGGTAATTGCAGAAAAATCATTCATAGTGCCATTTTTTAAAGATTTAATTATTCCTATGAGCGCATTTGTATTTATTTCAACAGGAATGTTTGTTCTTGTAGGCTCATCGAATGCTGTAAATTTAACTGATGGTTTAGATGGATTAGCTATTTTACCTTCAGTACTCATAGCTGGGGCCTTAGGATTAATAGCTTACAGTATGGGCAATCAGATAATAGCAGATTATCTATATCTGCCTCATTTGAAATTATCAGGTGAGTTAATAGTTTTTTGTGGAGCTTTGATTGGATCTGGAATTGGATTTTTATGGTATAACACTTATCCGGCCCAAATATTTATGGGTGATGTTGGCTCCCTTACCCTTGGAGCAATACTAGGAATATTAGCGGTCATACTAAGACATGAGCTTGTTTTTGCAATAATGGCAGGCGTTTTTGTAATTGAAACATTAAGTGTTGCAATTCAGGTCATATCTTATAAGACAAGGGGTAAAAGAGTGTTTCTAATGGCCCCTATACACCATCATTATGAGCTTAAAGGATGGCCAGAACCTAAAATCATTGTAAGATTCTGGATTGTTACTTTAGTTTTAATTCTTATTGCTTTGGCAACATTGAAATTGAGATAATCAATTTTAATGAAATCTTTAATATATGGTTACGGCATTACAGGAAAGTCCTTTGAAAGATACCTTATAAAAAATAATATTTCCTATGATATTTTTGATGAAAATATCCCAAAATTTTCAAAAATAAATCCTATAGAAAAATATGAGACGATTTATTGCAGTCCAGGAATACCAAAAAATATTTTTCAAGAGCTAAAGAGCGCATCAAAAGTATTGACCGACATAGATATCTTTTTTAAAGAAGATTCATCCATAAAAATTGGGATTACTGGCACCAATAGAAAAAGTACAACCTGTTTTCATTTATATCAAATAATTAGTCAAAATCACTCAGCAGGTCTAGTTGGCAATATTGGAGAACCAGTTTTAGATTCTATAAACAAAAATGATTATTCCGTAATTGAGCTTTCAAGCTTTCAATTAGACAAGATGATCTCAAATAAATTAGATTTTGGAATTTTATTAAATATTGCCTCCGATCATCTTGATTATCATGGAACATATGAAGCCTATATTGAAGCTAAAAATAAAATCAAAAGCTCTAAAAATTATATTAGCGAGCAAGACCCATACAAAATTTATGAATGGATATTTGGAGAAAAATCTTTGCCAATAGACTTAGAAGACCTGCCTTATAGATTTCAGAAAATTACTGACTCAATAATTAATGATTCGAAGTCTACTAATTCTGATTCTTTGCTTTATGCCCTAAAACAAGCAAAAAAATTCTACAAGGGCAATGAATATACTTTGATACTTTGTGGCAATCCAGCTAAAGAAGGTTATAAAAAACTCGATATAAATGGACCTAAAGAAGTTCTAATTTATGGGTTACATAGGAATGAAATTGATGAATGCATTTATCATGAGCGTAAAATGCTCTTTGATAACCTTAAAGACCTTATTGCTTATTTAATTTCGCAGAATCAAAAAAATATCTTATTCTCTCCAGGATATCCAAGTACGACGGAATATAAAAACTTTGAAGACAGAGGCGAGCACTTCAACAAATGCATACAAAGAATAATTTATTAATATTAATTCCATTTATAGGTCTATTGTCGTTGGGATTTATTATGGTTACATCAGCTAGTATTTATGTAGCTGATGACATGACAGGCGATCCTTTTTATTTTGCAGCCAGACAACTGTTATTCATTTCAATTGGCTTATTAGCAATGTCTTTTTTTTTAATACTTCCTTCAAATGTTTTATATGCATCTGATTGGATCTTCATGTTAGTCAGTATATTGCTACTAGCAGTTTTATTTATTCCAGAAGTTGGGACTAGCGTTAATGGGAGTATTCGATGGATAAGGCTGGGCCCTATAAATATTCAACCATCAGAATTATGTAAATTCAGTTTGATTCTATATATTTCTGGTTACTCAGTTAGAAGAATGTCGGAAATAAATACTTTGCGAAGTTTTCTGAAGCCATTATTTTTACTCTTTCTAATTTCTATTCTAATAATGGGTCAACCAGATCTAGGATCGACTGCAATAATATGTCTGCTTGTTGTAGCTATTTTATTCTATGCCGGTATATCCTTTTTTCAGTTTTCCATGCTTTCATTATTGATTGCATTGTTAGGCTATCTTGCAATTTCTAGTTCTCCAATGAGGCTTGCTAGAGTTTTGGCATTTACAGATCCTTTTGCTGAAGAAGTTGTAAGAGATGCAGGTTGGCAGTTATCTAATTCTTTGATTAGTATTGGTCAAGGCGGTTGGTTTGGATTAGGGCTTGGCAATAGTTTTCAAAAAAACTTTTTCTTACCAGAGGCTCACACAGATTTTATTTTTGCGATTTTAGTAGAAGAGTTAGGAGTAGTTGGAGGACTATTTTTATTAGTAATGTTTATTATGCTTTTTGTTGGAATTTTAAGAATATCCCTTGATTCTTTTAAGAAGGCTAGACTCTTCCAGGGTTATGTATCATTTGGGATATTTATTTTAATAGCAATTCAATCCTTATTTAATATAGCCGTGAACATAGGATTGCTGCCTACAAAGGGACTTACTCTACCATTCATAAGCTATGGAGGTACAAGCATTATCATTATGATGTCTTTGATTGCTATTGTGCTTAGAATTAATAACGAAAACAAATTAATATAAGGATATGAAGATTTTAGTTTCAGCCGCAAAAACTGGTGGACATATTTTCCCAGCTATATCTGTTGGAGAGGAATTAGAAACTATTGGCCATGAAGTTATTTTTGTAGGATCTGGTGCAAGTATTGAAGTAGATTCAATAAGAAATACAAATTTTAAATATTTTGCAATTCCAATGGAGGGTTTTAGGGGTAAAAGTATCTTAAATAAAGTTAAATCAGTTATGGCTTCAATCTTTAATATTTTTCGATTAATAAAAATTATTAAAGTCGAAAAAATAGATGCAATGATTGGATTCGGTGGTTTTATAACTGTACCTGCAGGAATAGCTTGCTGGATTTTAAGAAAACCAGTATTTACTCATGAACAAAATTCTGTTTTAGGATCTGCTAATAAATTACTTTCAAGATTTTCAAAGATTAACTTTATCGCATTTCCACTTAATAAAAATGTAAAGAACTCTATTGTTGTTGGTAATCCAATAAGAAGTGTCTTTAAGAATGAACCAAGTAAAAGAAAAGAGGATGAAAAAACAAGAATTTATATTACCGGTGGAAGTCAGGGCGCAGATTATATTAATAAAAACATTCCAGCATCCTTAAAAGAGGTGCGTAATAAAATCCTAGTGAAGCATCAATGCGGAGCGGGTAAACAAGGCAATATTCAAAGTTTATATGAAGAGTTTGGCATTCAAGCAGAAGTAAAAGATTTTTATGATAATCCTAATGAATTGATTGAGTGGTGTGATTTTGTAATATCCAGGTCTGGGGCTCTAACTATTTCAGAGGTAAGTTCAATGTCTAGAGGCTTATTGATGATTCCGCTCCCAACAGCAATAGATAATCATCAATTTTATAATGCAAAATATATTGAGAACATAAGAATGGGAATCATGCATCAGGAGCAAGAGGGTGCAGAAATTTTAAAGAAAAAAATAACAGATATTGTTCTTCAAAAAACATACAATATTTGGAAAAGTAATCAGAACAAAGACCATCTTAATTCTGCTTCTAGTATTGTTAAACAGGTTAATAACTATTTGCATTAAAAAATAAAATGAATTTTTTTAAAAAAATAAAGCACATACACTTTGTAGGTATTGGTGGCGCTGGAATGATTGGCATTGCAAGATTGCTATTACAAAAAGGTTATAAAGTATCTGGGTCAGATATTAGTAATTCATATGAATTAAAAAAAATAAGAAAAGAGGGTGCGAAAGTATCAATTGGCCATAGTAGAAAAAATGTCAAAAATTCAAATTTGATTGTTGTATCAACTGCAATTGATAAAAAAAATCCAGAAATTCTTGAAGGCATAAAGACTGGTATCACAATAATCCCTAGAGCAGAAATGCTTGGAAGTATTATGCGAGGTTATGAGAGTATTGCTGTAGCAGGAAGTCATGGCAAGACAACAACCACAAGCATGATTGCAAAAATCTTTAGTTCTGCTGATCTAAGTCCTACATATGTTGTTGGAGGCAAGGTGTTAAGCACAGATGAAAACTCAGATCTTGGTCAAGGTAAATATTTAATTGCAGAAGCTGATGAAAGTGATGGATCATTTACTCACTTAAATCCAGATGTAGCAGTCCTTACCAATATTGATGACGATCATTTAGTTCACTATGAAAATAATTTTGAAAACCTATTAAATTCATTCATTAATTTTTCAGAAAATGTTCCTTTTTATGGATATTTAATTATTAATGGGGATGACAAAAATATAAAAAAAATTGCAAAAAGAATTTCTAGAAAACAAATTAGTTTTGGCAAAAGAAAAAATGTAGATTTTCAAATTATGAATGCTGAATACAAGAATGGATTTCAAGTATTTGACATTAAGGACAATCAAAGAAAAAAGCAGCACACTTTTAGTATTAGCCAACCAGGAGAACATAATATTTTTAATGCAACTGCTTCAATTGCAGTTTGTATTGAAGAAGGTTTGCCAATCAAGGCTATTAAACAGGGGCTTAAAGATTTTAGTGGTGTTGGTAGACGTTATGAGAAAAGCAAATTTAGTATTCGTTCAACTCAAAAAATCCTAATAGATGACTATGGGCATCATCCAATTGAAATTCTTGCAAATATAAAGGCCTGTAAACAGGAATACCCAAAAAAGAAAATTTGTATGGTCTTTCAACCACATAGGTTTTCAAGGACCGCACAATTATTTGATGATTTTATAAATGTACTTAAAAAAGTGGATTTGTTGGTTTTACTTGATATATATGCAGCAAGCGAAAAACCAATTAAAGGCATAGACTCTAGAACAATTGTTGAAACATTAAAACAAATTGGCCATAAGAATGTTACCTATTTAAAACGTCATACAGATACTATTGAATTTTTAGAGTCATCAGAAGAATTTTTTGATGTCTTAATAATTCAAGGCGCAGGTAATGTTTCAAGTGTTTGCAATTTGATAAAAGATAAATGGACAAAATAGATAAGGTAGCCGTCATTTGTGGGGGTTCTTCTCCAGAGAGAGATATTTCACTTCAAAGTGGTGAGGGCGTCTTCAAAGCTTTAATAGATCTTGGATATGATGCTTGTTTGATTGACTTTAATGATTTGAATTCTATTGATGAGCTAAATTCATATGATTTTACTTTTATAGCTCTTCATGGTTTTGAGGGCGAGGGTGGAGACTTACAGAAGAAACTTGATGAAGTTGGTATTTCTTATACTGGATCAGGACCACATGCATGTAAAAATACATGGGATAAAAGTTTATGTAAAAAAATCTTATCCGATAATAATGTTAATACACCAAATTGGAAAATATATAATTCCTTGCTCTCCATTGAACAAAATCTTATTACAGACAAGAATCTTTCCACTTCTTTCTTAAAACCATGCAGCGATGGATCAAGTGTTGATATTTATAAGATAAAAAGTAGTGATGATTTTCATGATGCTATAAAAAATTCAACTTACCCAGACAGACCTTTTATTCTAGAAGAATGTATTGATGGAAAAGAATTTACAGTAACTGTTATAAATGAAAAGTGTTATCCAGTAATTGAAATTTTAACTGAAAATGAATTCTATGATTATGATGCAAAATACATTTCTGATACCACAAAGCTAGTTAAAGCTGATTTGTCTTCAGAGGAAATAGTATCAATTCAGAAAATGGCATTAGATGCATACAAAGCTCTTGATTGTAAAGGTTGGGCGAGAGTAGATATTCTTCAAGATGATTTTGGAGTATTTTATGTTCTTGAAATAAATACCGTGCCCGGAATGACATCACATAGTTGTGTTCCAAAATCAGGAAGTTTTTTAGGTATGGAATATAAAGAAGTTGTTCAGAAAATTATTGATGCAAGCCTTTAAGCAATTTACTACTTTTATAATTTCAATATGCTTTGTAGCAGTTTCTTTTGCTGATAATTTTGATATTGAACTAACTTTAGATTCAGAAATTAGTTATGAATCTCAAAAAATATTTATTAACAGCCTTAAAGGAATACAATCAAAAAGAGATCTTGAAAAACTTATTAAAAATCAGGATTGGATTGATGAATATTATTTAAATTTTATACCATTAAGCAAATCAGCAAAATTAAGCATAACCTCTAGGAAACCTTTTTTTATTCTTAACAACAGATATTTTGTAGATAGAGAACTTAAAAAATTTAAATTTTTTAATTCTGATTTAAATCTAGTATTGGTTTCCGGACCCATTGATGATTTAAATGATCCATTAAAAATTATGAATTTTTTTAATGATTATGAAAAAAAAATTTTTAATTTAAAAACTATCGAATACTCTTATGTTTCTGGATGGGAAGTTACAACAAATTCTTTTGTAGTAAAAATAGGAAAACAATTATCAGAAAAAAAATTTAAATCTTTAAGAGATACTCTTAATTATCTATACGAAAATAAGAGAAATCCTAGTATGATAGACCTTAGATATAAAGACGGAGTTGCACTAAATTATGGCGAATAACGGTAAAAGTTCTAACATTGTAGTTGGCCTTGATATTGGCACTTCAAAAGTAGTATGTATTGTTGGTAAATATAATGATGCAGAAAAACTTGAAATTATTTCTTTGGGAGCATACCCATCAAGTGGGCTAAAGAAAGGAGTAGTAGTAAATATCGATGCAACTACTGATGCTATTAGAAAAGCTGTAGAACAAGCTCAATCTATGATTGAAGAAAAAATTAAATCTGTATATGTTGGTATTGCAGGGAGCCACATAAAAAGTTTAAATTCTCAGGGCGCAGTTGGAATCAAAGACAAAGAAGTCACGCCCTATGACATAGATAGGGTTATAGATTCTGCTCAAGCAGTTTCAATTCCATCAGATCAAAATGTTTTACATGTTTTACCTCAAGAATATGTTATTGATAATCAAGAAGTCAGTCTTGATCCACTTGGTATGGCTGGCGTGAGGCTTGAAGCGAAAGTACATCTAGTTACTTGTGCAAATAGTGCTGTAAAGAACATTGAAAAATGTATAAAGAATTGTGGATTATCAGTTGACGGTTTTGTTTTAGAGCAACTAGCAAGCTCCCATTCAATTTTATCTGAGGACGAAAAAGATTTAGGCGTCTGTCTAGTAGATATTGGAGGCGGTACTACTGATATTGCAATATTCAATTCTGGTTCAATTGTTTTTACTGGGGTTATTCCTATTGCTGGAGATCAAGTTACTAGTGATATTGCACAGGCTTTAAGAACTCCAACTCCTCAAGCAGAGGATATAAAACAAAAACATGGATGCGCTGTTGCTGAGTTCACTAAAGATGATGAAAGCATTGAGGTTCCTGGTGTTGGAGGTAGACCTACCAGAGAACTTTCTAGAAGCTCTCTCGCTGACATAATTCAACCAAGATACACTGAGTTATTTGAACTTGTAAAAGCAGAAATAACAAGAAATGGCTTTGAAGATAAAATCTCAGCAGGCATTGTATTTACTGGTGGTACCTCAAAGATGGAAGGTGTAGTTGAGTTAGCTGAATCTATTTTTCAAACATCTGTAAGACTTGGCATTCCTAATAAGTTCTCAGGAATGGAAAGTATTTTACAGAATCCAATTTATGCAACGTCAATTGGTTTGGTTGATCATGGCTTTAAACAAAAAAATGAAGATTTAATTGCTGAACAAAATCAAAGCTGGGTTTCGAAGTTATTAAAGATTGTCAAAAGCGAGTATTGATTCTATAAATCAATTACATTAGAATGCGTTTTCCTTGGTTTATACCAATAAAGGTATAAATCTTTAACCATAAGGTAAATAAATGAAAAAATACGAAGCAGTCATAGTTTTAAACCCCAACCTTTCATCAAAGGTAGATGAATTTAAAAAAGATTTCGAAAAACTACTAAAAGATAATTCTTTTTCAATTGTAAAAACTGAAGATATTGGTAGAAGACAGTTAGCATATTCAATTGCTAACCATAATAAGGGACACTATATTTTATTTAATTTAGAAGGAGACCCTTCTAAATTATTGGAAATTGAAACTAAAATAAAATATAACGAGTCTATAATCAGGCACTTATTTTTAGTAGTAAAAGAGCATAATGGTGCAGATTCAAGTTTATTAATTGAATCTAAGAATAAAAAATCTGATACATCAGAGAGCGTTTCAAAAACTGAATCCGAGGAGTTAGTTGCTGAAGAACCAAAAAATGAAGATGTAGCTGAAGAGTCAACTAATTCAGAGGAAGAAAAAGAAAATGAGTAAATATGAGCTCCCAAAGAGATTTGATTACAAGGATATAGATATTCTTAAGCAGTTTATTACTGAAACTGGAAAAATAATACCTGCAAGAGTTACAGGCGTATCAGCTTCAAATCAAAGGAAGCTTACTAAATCAATTAAAATTGCTAGATTTTTAGCACTTTTACCATATACGGATATGCATCAATAAGACTATGAAAATTATACTTTTAGACAAAATACAAAGACTTGGTGAAATTGGTGACATTGTGGAAGTCAACTCTGGCTACGCTAGAAATTTTCTTATTCCTCAAAAGAAAGCCGCTTTTGCTAGTGAAAAAAACATTGCTGAAGTAGAAGCAAGAAAAGATGAATTAGCAGCAGCTTCAGCAGATCTTTTAACAAAAGCTCAAGCAAGAGCTGAGACAATAGCTGGTAAAGTTTGCGAAATAGCTGTCCCAGTTACTGAAGAGGGTGCTTTATATGGATCTGTTGGTACAAGAGAAATTTCAGAAGCTTTTGCAAGTATAGATACAGAAATTGACAAAAGTGAGGTTCAGCTTCCAGAAGGTCCAATTAAAGAGACTGGTGATCATATAATTACAATTGCAGTTCATCCTGAGGTTTCTGTAGAAGTTACAGTAAAAGTATTAGCTGAGTAGTTGTATATTTTGAAATATGATGTAAAAATCATATTCCGATGTCAGACTTATCATTAAACCAAAACGAGCAAGCCAGAGAAGCTGAAAGGGCAGTTCTCGGTGGTTTAATGCTTGAAACACATCGATTCGATACCGTAATACAAGTTATCAAAGAAAATGATTTTGATGGGAAAGATCATCAGATTATTTTTCAATCAATGTCTGAGCTCATTGAAGAAAATAAGCCATTAGATCCTCTTACTGTTTCAGAAAAACTAGATAATAAGAATTCTTTAAATAAAGTAGGAGGTAAAGATTATTTAATTGAACTTGCTACCTCTACGCCATCTGCAGCAAATCTTGAAGCTTACGCAGAAATTATTAGACAAAGATCTATTACAAGAAAATTAATGAAAGCTAATTCAGAAATAGCTGAGTTAATAAACAACCCACAAGGACAAGATGGGAATGCGCTTTTAGATAAAGCTGAAAGTATGATATTTGCTTTAAACGATGAAACCAGTCAAAACGATCAAAGCCTTCAATCGATGAAGGAACTTATTCCATCAACAATGGATAGACTCCATGAGTTATCTAACAAAGCAGGTGGTTTAATTGGATCATCTACTGGTTTTAAAGATCTTGATAATAAATTGCAAGGAATCCAAGATGGCGATCTTATTGTGGTAGCTGGAAGGCCTAGTATGGGTAAGACATCTTTTGCAATGAATATAGCTGAGAATGTTTTATTAGAAAAAGACAATGATGGCGCTGTATTAATCTTCAGTTTAGAAATGCCTGGTGAATCTTTGACTACAAGAATGCTTTCTGGAATGAGCAAACTTAATCAACAAAACGTTAGATCAGGAATGCTAAAAGATAATGAATTAAGATTACTATTACAAGAAGGAGAAAGGCTTAAAAATCTCCCTTTATGGATTGATGATAGTTCTTTATTAACTCCAATGGAACTTCGTGCAAAAGCAAGGAGATTGGCTAGGCAGGAAGAAAATGGACTATCTTTAATAGTTGTAGACTATTTACAATTAATGCAATTACCTACTTCAAATGAAAATAGGGTTAATCAGATCTCAGAAATATCAAGATCTTTAAAATCTCTTGCAAAAGAACTTAATGTTCCAGTGATTGCATTATCACAGTTAAATAGGGCTGTTGAACAAAGGCCAAATAAAAGACCGATAATGGCTGATCTAAGAGATTCAGGTGCTATTGAGCAAGATGCTGATGTAATTTTATTTATCTATAGAGATGAGGTCTACAACGAAGATTCAGATCAAGGAAACAAGGCAGAAATTATTATAGGCAAACAAAGGAATGGTCCTATTGGTACCGTGAATCTAACATTTCTTAAAGAATATACACGTTTTGAAAATTTCTCTAGTGATAGTTACTACGAATCATTTGAATGACAACCTTAAACAGCTTTCTTGAAATAGATCCGTCTATCATAAGAAGCAACATACAAAAGCTTAAAAATAAAACTTCCAAACCTTTAAATTTCATGGCTGTTGTTAAGTCTGATTCTTATGGACACATATTAAATAATCTAGCTTCTGATATAGATGATTTAGTAGATGGTTATGGGGTTGTAAGGCTTGATGAGGCCACAAATCTAAGAAAAGTATCAAATAAAAAGATACTTTTAATGCAAGGAGTATATTCTCAAGAGGATTTCCTATTGGCAAAAGAGCATAACCTTGATTTGGTTGTTCATAATCAACACCAATTAAAAATTATCATTGATAACAAAAATTTTAATAATCTGTGGTTTAAAGTTAACACAGGCATGAATAGGCTTGGTTTCGAGGAAGATGAATTTTTAAAAATTTATGATGAATATTTAAAAGATTTAAATTTTACACTTATGACTCACTTGGCTTCATCTAATAACAAAGAAGATCCATCTAATGAGAAACAATTCAAAAGGTTTGAAGAGTTATGCGAAAACCTTCATTCAGGAGTTACAAAAAGCGTTGGAAATACTGGATGCCTAATTAATTTTCCTGATAAATGCTTTGATTGGATAAGAGTCGGAATTGGAATGTATGGAGGTTACATAGGTGACAATGATTTAGAAACAGCAATGACACTTAAATCTCCTATTATAAATATTAGAGAAATTAACAAGGGTGATAAGGTTGGATATGACGGAAGAGCTATTGCAGAAAAAAAAATGAGAATAGCTTCAGTATATTTTGGTTATGCAGATGGTCTACCTCAATACATAAAAGATGGAACTATTGTAAGAATAAATAATCAAGATGCCTGTATTTTTGGAAAAGTTAGCATGGATTTAACTACCATAGATGTTACTGATATAAGAGAATGCAATATTGGTGATTGGTGTGAATTTTTTTCTCCAAAGCATTCAATAAATAATATAGCAGCTAACAATAATCTAATTTCTTACGATTTAATGATAAGAATTAAATCAAGAGTTAAAAGAATTTATAAAAAAATTACATAATTTTTAAGCATATTAAAGAATATTTATTTCACTATTAAGCTTATTCTGTTATTCTGTTATCCCATCATGATTCAATTAAATGATGGCAAATACTAAGTACATTTTCATTACCGGAGGAGTGGTTTCATCACTCGGAAAAGGTATAGCTGCAGCATCTATAGGTGCATTGTTAGAATCTAGAGGTTTATCAGTTTCTCTTATTAAAGTAGATCCATATATAAATGTAGACCCAGGGACTATGAGTCCATTTCAGCATGGTGAAGTTTTTGTTACCAATGATGGAACTGAGACAGATTTAGACTTAGGTCACTATGAGAGATTTGTAAGGTTTGAGGCATCTAAAAAAAATAACTTCACTGCTGGAAAAGTCTATGAAACGGTTATTAGAAATGAAAGAAAAGGTAATTACCTAGGAGGAACGGTTCAAGTTATTCCGCATATCACAAATGAAATAAAGAAAAGAATCAAAGAGGGAGGACAAGGTAAAGACATAGCAATTGTTGAAATTGGTGGAACTGTAGGTGATATCGAAAGCCAACCATTCGTTGAAGCAATTAGACAAATGGCTTTAGAACTTCCTTCAACTTCATGGGCATTTGTGCATTTAACCTTAGTACCTTTTATTAAAGCTTCAGGAGAACTCAAAACAAAACCTACCCAACACTCTGTAAAAGAACTTAGATCATTAGGCATTGGTCCAGACTGTTTAATATGCAGGTCCGAACAAGAACTACCTAAAGATGAAAGAAAGAAAATTGCTTTATTTTGCTCAGTCCCTCAAGACAATGTTATCTCAATGCATGATGTAGATACAGTTTATTCAATACCACTTCTCTTGAATAAACAAAAAGTAGATAAAATTATATTAAAGAAGCTAAATATTAAATCTAAAGAGCCAAAACTATCTGATTGGAAAAGGGTTGTGAATGCGAGTCTTAACCCTCAAAAAGAAGTTAATATTGCTTTTGTTGGCAAATATACTGAGTTACAAGATTCATACAAATCTATAAATGAAGCTTTAGAGCACGCAGGCATTAAGCATAAAACAAAAGTTAATATCAACTTTGTACTCGCTGAGACCTTGTCTACAAAAAACGTAAAAAAAGTATTATCTAAGACTGATGCTGTATTAGTTCCTGGTGGTTTTGGAGATAGGGGCATTGAGGGAATGATTTTGGCTTGTAAGTACGCAAGAGAAAATCAAATCCCATATCTTGGTATATGTTTGGGAATGCAAGTTGCAATGATTGAATATGCAAGAAATGTTTTGAAATTAAAAGGAGCAAATAGCACAGAATTCGATCCTAAAACGGACCATCCAATTATTGCATTAATTACAGAATGGAATGATATATCAGGTAAGAAAGAGCAAAGAGATAAGAATTCTGATCTTGGTGGCACTATGAGACTGGGTGGCCAAGTATGTAAACTTAAAAAATCTTCAAAGGCGTATAAAATGTATAAAAAACCTGAAATAGTTGAAAGACATAGACATAGATATGAAGTTAATCCTAAATATGTAGATCAGTTTTCTAATTCTGGACTTAATTTAGTTGGAACTTCAGTAGATGGTAAATTGGTTGAGATGATAGAAATTTCAGATCATAAATGGTTTTTAGCATGTCAATTTCATCCAGAGTTTACATCTAATCCAAGAGACGGACATCCTATCTTCAATAGCTATATTAAGAGTACAATAGATAGTTAATTATGAATGACATAAAACTTAGAAACTTTACCATTGGTAATTCCCAGCCATTATCACTTATGGGTGGAATGAATGTGCTTGAATCAAGAGATTTAGTTCTTGAAGTGGCAGAAAAATTTAAATCAGTTTCAGAAAAACTTCAGATTAATTACATTTTTAAGGGTTCTTTTGACAAGGCTAACAGAAGCTCAGTATCATCTTTTAGGGGGCCCGGTATGGATGAGGGTCTTAAATTACTTCAAGAAGTATCAACAGAATTTAATGTTCCTGTAATTACTGATATTCATGAGCCAGATCAAGCAAAACCAGTAAGCGAGGTTTGTGAAGTTGTTCAAATACCAGCTTTCTTGGCAAGACAGACTGACTTAGTTGTTGCTGCTGCTAAAACAGATGCTATTTTGCAATTTAAAAAACCACAATTTTTATCTGCTCCAGAGATGAAAAATATTATAGAAAAATGTGAATCGGCTGGTAATACTAAGATTACCTTATGCGAAAGAGGCAATTCATTTGGTTATAACAATTTAGTTGTAGATACATTGAACTTTCAAATTCTTAAAAATCTTGGTAAGCCAACAATTTTTGATGTAACACATTCACTTCAATTACCAGGAGGTCTTGGAAATGCTGCTGGTGGAAGAAGAGAGTATCTTTTAAGTTTAGCAAAAGCTGGAATTTCTCAGGGAATAGCTGGTTTGTTTTTAGAAGCACACCCAGATCCAGATTCGGCTAAATGTGATGGGCCGTGTGCGCTTCGCCTTGATATGTTAGAGCCTTTCTTAAAGCAGATTAAAGATTTAGATGTGTTTGTTAAAAGCCAAGAAAATTTAGATATTTATTAATAGTCATGGCATTAATTCAATCAGTGAAAGCTATTCAAGTTTTAGATTCAAGAGGATTACCAACAGTTTCTTGCAAAATAACATTAGACAATGGCATTACAGCAAGCTCAATAGTTCCTAGTGGCGCATCTACTGGAACAAAAGAGGCACTTGAATTAAGAGATGGTGGAGACTTTTATAAGGGTAAAGGGGTTGAGAAAGCTGTAAATAATATTAATACTCTTATTAACCCGCTGCTTGAAAAATTAGATCCAAGAGATCAACAATTAATTGATCAAAAATTAATTGATTTAGATGGAACTAAAGATAAATCAAATATTGGGGCTAATGCTATTCTAGCTGTTTCGTTAGCAGTTTCTCATGCTGCCGCAAAAGATAACAATGTTTCTTTACATGAACATTTTCTAGAAATTTATCACAATATAACTGGTCAAAAAGTTAATCCTAGTTTACCTATGCCTATGTTAAACATTCTTAATGGCGGGGAGCATGCTGATAATAATATAGATATTCAAGAATTTATGATTATTCCCAGAGGCGCCAATACTTTCAAAGAGGCTATGAGATGGTCTTCAGAAATATATTGGAATCTTAAATCAATCCTAAAAGAAAAAAAATTATCTACGGGAGTTGGTGATGAAGGAGGCTTTGCCCCTAATTTACAATCAAACGAAGAGGCTATTAAATTAATCATCGAAGCAATAAATGCTTCAAATCTTATTCCTGGAGAAGATGTTTTTATTGCTCTAGATTGCGCGGCTAGTGAATTTTATGATGGTACAAAATACAACCTAGCTGGAGAAAATAAATCACTAGACTCAACAGCATTTGCAAACTATTTAGAAGAGTTAGTTGATAAATATCCAATAATTTCTATTGAAGATGGAATGGATGAAAATGATAACGAGGGCTGGAAGATTTTAACTGAAAAAATTGGCTCGAGATGCCAATTAGTTGGAGATGATTTATTTGTAACAAACAAAACTATTTTTCAAGAGGGTATAAATAATAATTTAGCTAACTCAATTCTTATTAAGTTCAATCAAATTGGTTCTATTACAGAAACAATTGAAACTATCCAGATAGCAAATAAGCACTCATATAAATCAATTATCTCTCACAGATCTGGTGAAACTGAAGACACTACTATATCTGATTTAGCTGTAGGCTTGGGAGCAGGTCAAATTAAAACTGGAGCTCCTTGTAGATCGGATAGGGTTGCAAAATATAATCGATTATTATGGATAGAAGAGGAGTCTCCAAATATCAATCTTAGTCAATGAATAGGCTTTTTTATTTCCTAGCTTCAGTCTTATTTCTCTTAATAATATTGCTCTTAAATAGTATTTTTTTTGGCACTAATTCTTATAGCAAGAAATCTCAAATCATAAATGAGAACAATCTTCAACAAGAGCAAAATGATGAACTGAAGAAACAAAATGATGCTTTAGAGTTTGAAATTCAAAATGCGCAAAAATCGAAAGAACATGTTGAAAATTTTGCTAGAGAAAAATTAAACTTGGTATATCCTGACGAAGAGTTCATAACATTTAAAGAAGAAGATAAGTCTGAAGATGAAAAATAGAGTATTGGCAATAATTCCTGCTGCAGGAATTGGTGAAAGGTTTAAAAGCAATATTCCCAAACAATATGAATATTTAGATGGCTGTTCTGTAATAGAGAAAACATTACAACCATTCATAGAATCTGAATTAATATCAAAAATAATAATACCCGTCTCAAAATCAGATTCTTTTATAGAAAAACAAAGTTTTTTTGATAATGAAAAAGTGGTTGTAATTGAAGGTGGTAAGACCAGAGCCTTCTCAGTCTTAAATGCTTTAAATGAGATAGATGATAGTAATTTTGATTATGTTATTACCCATGATGCAGCAAGACCAAACATATCTAGCGAAGATATAAGTACAATTTATAATGAAATAATTTCATCTAATGCAGATTGCTCGTTCTTCTATAAACCAATTGTTGATTCAATTAAACAAGCCCAATCTAATACAACCCTTAATAAACAAGATTATTATTTAGTTCAAACTCCTCAGATATCAAAAACCACTAAATTAAAATTATCGCTATCATCCTTGATATCTAAAAATATTGATGTACCAGATGAGTCTTTTGCAATGGAACATGAGAATTATCTTGTATCAAAGATAGAAGGAAAGGCTTCAAATATAAAAATTACCCACAGTCATGACTTAGACCTTGTAAAAAAATTCAATGCTAGAGTTGGAACTGGTTTTGATTTACATACCTATAGGGCAGGAAAGGGATTTACTATAGGCGGTTATTTCCTTGAATGTGACTATGAAATTGAAGCGCATTCTGATGGCGATGTTCTTTTGCATTCAATTGCTGACTCTATTCTTGGTGCAGCTGCTTTAGGAGATATAGGAATATTTTTTTCAGATAAAGACCCTTCCAATAAGGGACTTGATAGCAAAAAGATTATTGATTTTTGCCTAGAGAAAATTAATAAAATGAACCTAGAGATACATAATATTGATGCAACAATAATATGTGAGTCACCTAAAATCAGTCCTCATAGGGAAAAGATTATCGAAAGTTTGTCAAAAATTCTAAAGATTTCTAAATCTAATATTGGTTTAAAGGCTACAACCTCAGAAAAGCTTGGTATTATAGGTAAGCACAAGGCTATAGCAGTTCAATCATTAGTAAATCTTAAGCAAATCATATGAAAATCTTATTAACAAATGATGATGGGTATCAAGCACCTAACATCCAAAATCTTTATAGAAAATTATCTCAAAATCATGACGTATGGATAATTGCTCCTGAAAATAATTGCAGTGGTATGAGTGCAGCTATTTCATTTTTAAAAGATACAGAAATAAGACAAGTAGAAGAAAGAATTTATGCTGTAGATGGCACTCCTGCTGACTGTACTTATTTTGGTTTATTGGGAATTGTTGATTTTGAGTTTGATATGGTTGTATCCGGAATTAATCATGGAGCAAATCTTGGAACGGATGTGATCTATTCAGGAACAGTTGGGGCAGCAGTTGGTGGTAGAAAATTAAAGTATCCTCCCTTAGCGCTTTCAGTTGCTTCATATGAAACAGTAAATATGGATTTTATCGTTAATAAAACATCTAAAATTATTGATACTATCAAAAGCCTGCCTGAGCAATTTCACGGTAAAGTTTTTAATGTAAATTTTCCAGATTTATCAGAAGATGAATGTAAGGGAATCAAAATAACTTCTTTGGCAAAAAGGGGAGTTCCTTCAAAGCCAATTGTCATAAGTTCAGATGGGGATATTAAGAAGTATAGATATAATTTATCGGGTGAGCCAGTTGATGAACCTACATTAACAGATGCTAGAGCAGTTAAAGACGGATATATCTCTGTTTCTATTTTAGATTACGATCTAGATCAAGAACCATTAAGAGAAAATTTAAAATCTTTCTTCAATGAATAATTCAGGTTTTACATTTAGAAGAGTTAGAGAAGAGATGATAGAAACTCTTTTAGATATGGGTATAAGAGACTTCAGAGTTTTAGATGCAATGTCACAAGTGCCTAGACACATTTTTGTTGACAATGCTCTTCATTCAAGAGCCTATGAGAATAGGTCTTTAACTATAGGATATAAACAAACTATTTCTCAACCATACATTGTTGCAAAAATGACAGAACATTTAATATCACATACTAAATCTAGAGGAAAAATCTTTGATAAAGTATTAGAGCTTGGTTCTGGTTGTGGATACCAGTCAGCTGTTTTATCTTATTTTTGTGAAGAGGTGCATGCTATAGAAAGAATAAAACCCCTGGTAACTAAATCTAGGGAAAATCTAAGTCAGCTAAAGATTAAGAATGTCTTATTTAAATATGGTGATGGATATACAGACTGGGATAAAAAGCTCAAATATGATGGAGTTTTATGTGCTGCCGCACCTCGACAATACCCACAGGATTTAGTTGATTGCCTGAATATAAATTCTAAAATTGTTATTCCGGTTGGCAATTCTAAATCTCAACAATTGCATGTCATAACAAAATTAGAAGGAGATGAAATTCAAGAAGATGTATTTGAGGAGGTTGCTTTTGTACCAATGCTCTCAGGAACTTCTGTTGATGGAAATGATTCATGAGTGAAAAGTTAAGATTTGTTATAGCTGGTTTTTTTGTTGGTCTTGCTGAACTTCTTCCAGGTATATCAGGCTCTACTGTTGCTATAGCTTTTAATGTTTATGAAAAATTTATTTTATTTTTATCTAATTTAAAAATTAATAATCTGTCATTTAATCTTAAAAAATTAAATAAAGTCTTTTTTCTTGATTTAATAATTCCATTTTTTATTGCTATGGCAATTAGCGTCATATTTGCTTCAAAATTTATTTTATTTTTATATTCTGAATATACGAATGGATTTTTAACATTTCTAGCAATCTTAATGTGTTTAATATCTTTGTTGATTGCCTATAGATTAAAAAAAGAATTTGAGATTAATTTGTATTGGTTTATTTATTTTCTAGCTGGTGCAATTCTTGGAATAATTCTTAATAACATTGATTTTGTATCAAACGATACATCATTTTTTATATTTATCTTAATTGGATTTATAGCGTTTTCTTTTTTCCTACTTCCAGGGATTTCAGGCAGCGCAATTTTGTTATCAATTGGAGTTTATGAGATTATTATCGGCTCTATAGCAAATGTAGAGTTTGAAGTATTAGTTCCTTTTGCAATAGGGTGTTTGACTTCATTGTTATTAATGCCAAAGATAATCAACTTTTTATTGTCTCAATATAAATTAAATATAATGATTTTCTTTGCTGCTTTAATATTTGTAAGCGGAATTCTTATTTTTCCAAGCTAACTTGTTTATAGACCTATTAAATCTCTTTTATTTTTTACAGTCTCATATTTTTCAGCTTCTGGAAGAGGGTCTTTTGCTTCTGTAATATTTTCATAGACTTCTGAGAGCCTTGCATTTATTTCTATGAAATCAATTTGATCTTCTGGTAATTCATCTTCAGAAACAATCGCTTCTATAGGACATTCAGGTTCACATAACGCACAATCAATACATTCATCAGGATGTATAACTAAAAAATCAGGGCCTTCATAAAAGCAATCAACAGGACAAACTTCTACACAATCTGTGTATTTACATTTTATACAAGATTCAGTTACTACAAATGCCATAATTTAATGTTGATACTTTATTATAAAAGTGTGA
>VMBT01000435.1_pt1 | contig 27045 bp, 22 predicted proteins | sample 4404301 | NCBI WGS metagenome assembly VMBT01 (sample SAMN12238535, study PRJNA552566) | marine metagenome | isolation source: Coastal seawater | place: USA: coastal Georgia, Sapelo Island | collected 2008-08/2009-08
ACGTTGATGAATGGCGTGAATTCGGTCTTGAAGATTGGTCTTGGACTGATGTGCTGCCTGTTTTCCGCTCAATTGAAAATGACATAGACGTCTCAAATGAATATCATGGCCAGGGAGGCTCTATAGAGGTTCGTAGGCATCAGCTACAAAACCTTACGCCTGGCCAAGCTGCTTTTTATTCAACATGTCTGGACTTAGGCTTTCCTGAAGCAGTTGATCACAACAATCCAGAGTCTACCGGTGTTGGGACAGGGCCTTGGAATATAGACGAAAATGGTAGGCGTATTTCCACTGCAATGGCTTATCTAGAAAGAGCAAGGAGCCGAAAAAATTTAAAAATCTTAGGTGATTATCTTGTCGATAAGCTTGTGATCAAAAATGGTAGAGCAGTCGGTGTTGAGATTCTTGGGCCTGAGGGTCGGGTGCGGATTGATGGAAGACGTATAAGTGTATGTGCTGGTGCTATTGGTACCCCAGCGATACTAATGCGCTCTGGTATTGGCGATCCGGTAGAATTAAAACGCCATGGTATTACTCCAATTGTAGATCGCCGCGGCGTTGGCTGTAACTTAATTGATCATGCGCGTGTTGGAGTTGGGTGGCGAGGGATGCCTGATTTTGTCAGAAAAGACTCCCCATATCTAGAAGCTGTCCTCAGATATACCTCGACTGCTTCTACTCATTTGAACGATATGCAAATGATGTTGTTTCAGATGTTACCTGAACCTTCATTAAGCATCAGAACTCAATTGATGAAGCCTTTATCCCGAGGGCGTCTGTATTTGAACGGGTCTGATCCGTTGACTCAGCCAGATATCCGCCTGGACTTGATTACGGATCCCGAAGATATGAGGCGAATAATAGATGGACTCCAGCTTGTCGCCCGCTTTGTTACGAATCCACGGATTGCTCAAATCGGAGCAACGGAACTTATTTTGGATGATTCGTCAGATATGGATGCGATGACATTTGCGCGCCAAGTTCAGGATATCGATTGGACTACAGATTATGTAAAGAGGTCAGTGCGTCACTACGTACATCCAGTTGGAACAGCCCGCATGGGACGTCTAGATGACCCGGATGCGGTTGTGGATCACCATGGAAGATTGATTGGCCTTCTAGGTCTTCGTGTGGCAGATGCGTCTATTATGCCCACGATCCCAAGTGCTAACACTAATCTAAGCTGCATCATGATTGGTGAACGGATTGTGCAGTGGATGCGGAGAGAAGAAAATTAGTTTGGATAATAGCTAAAAGGCTCTACCTGTTCCGGCTGAAATTTGACTACTGTTAAATGTGAAGATTGATTGGCCTTCTAGCGATAACGATCAATCCTGAAAGGTTGCAGATCAATTGTTGCATTTCGACGACTAACTAAGCTTGCAATATGTGCTCCTGTGACCGCACTGCCTGTTAATCCCAAATGCCCATGGCCAAAGGCGTAGAATACTTTTTCGTGGACTTTAGACGAAGATATAACCGGCAAACTATCTGGAGTGGCCGGCCGTTGCCCCATCCACCGTTTTGCATCTGATACATCAACATCACGGAAAACGGTCTTTGCATGCTCTAGCAATTTAATAGCACGCCCCCAATTAGGTGGAGCTTCCAGGCCAGCAAACTCAACTGTGCCGGCGAGGCGAAGTCCTTCCTCCATTGTCGTAGTCATGAACTTCCGTTCATTGAAACTGACGGGACGACGAGTGGTAAAGCCTGGTGAAGGAAGCATCATGTGATAGCCACGTTCACTCTCCAGCGGGAATGGCTCACCAAGTTGTTTTGATAATTGGCTAGACCAGGCGCCTGCGGCGATAACCAGACGATCAAGTTTGAACTCCCCGGCGCTTGTTCTGATCTTTGTTGGGCCCTCTGGACCAATTTCAAAACCAAGCACTTTGCAGTTAACAAACTCGCAACCCATGCGACTTGCCTGTTTTGCATAGGCCTCAGTTAACGCACCAGGATTGACTGTATGCCCACTGTTAGGAGCCCAAGTTGCATGCTTGAAAATGGGAGCAAGACCAGGTTCAAGCTGGGAGATTTCGTCAGGGTTTAGTTCGTGAATCTCATGACCGTGCGATTGCATTCTAGCACGGGCTGCTGCATCGGCCTTGAAAGCGGCATCTGTCTCGTAAAGTGACAACCAACCCTGGCGTTTTATCAGGTGTTTAACATTGGCTAATTCAGCTAGTTCTTCATGCCCTTCAATAACATTTCTGTGGAGGGCTGCTAGGGCTTCACTCTGCGAAGCAACCCGCGTAGCAGCACCGTCTCGAATAAACTGCATAAACCATGGCATTGCTTTTGGTAGATAGCTCCAACGAATGGCCAGTGGGCCAAGGGGATCAAGCAGCCATTTTGGTATTTGTTTGATGATCCCAGAGCCTGACATAGGGTTGATCGACTGAGGAGAAATGGCTCCTGCATTGCCATAAGAGGTTTGCGTTCCTGCTGGGTGCTCATCTATCAGACTGACCCGCCAGCCATCTTTGAGGAGGTGCAATGCACAAGAAACGCCTACTATGCCAGCACCAATAATTGTCACGTGGCCTTCGGTCATAAACCTCTCCAATTAATCTTAGCCATGATGGTATGGCCCTCCTTGGAGTATATCTTGGGTCCGATAGAGTTGTTCGGCCAGCATGGCACGCACTAGCATATGAGGCCACGTCGCTTTGCCAAAAGCAAGAAGTAGGTCAGCAGAGTTACGGGCATCCTCAGATAACCCATATGCTCCACCAATGATGCATGTTATGTCCCGTCCCTGATCTCGCCAATGGCCAAACCGACGGGCAAGCTCAATACTTGTGAGATCTTGGCCTCTTTCATCCAGGATTATCCGAACTGAACCGGCTGGAATTTTTTTATTTATTTGATTCCATTCTTCCTGCGCACTTTTATTTTTGCGCGCATCAAAGGTAATGAGCTTTGGCTTTGGGCGTATCCGATTTAAATAACGCTCTACTAATTCGGCTTCCGCTTCGCCGCGTGCTTTTCCTATGGCGATAATTGTAATACGCGACTTACTCTTCCTCTACGGAGACCTGATCATCGCCGCTATCAAATAGCGCCATGGAAGGAGGGGCTGAGGGGGTTTCAAGTCCCCACATGCTTTCCAATCTGTAATAAGCCCTTACCTCTGGGCGAAACAGATGCACTACCACATCCCCAGCATCGACTAAGACCCAGTCACCTTCAGGCAATCCCTCAATTGATGGTCCCTCTGACATTTGAGGTTTAAGGAGTTCTCGCAAATGTTCTGCGATGGCAGCTACCTGTCGCTGAGAACGCCCAGATGCGATTACCATGAAATCGCACATAGACGACTTCCCGGCCATATCAATCGTTATTATTTCCTCAGCCTTATCGTCATCGAGTTTAGCGATTATTTGCTCAAGCAAGCGTCCATTAGGTGCTTGCTTTTCAGGTTTGGCATTGATTTTTGCTTCTATGGAATTACTCAATATCCTTTGGTTCCTCCAAAAGGTGTTTGTCGGCCTGCTCGGATCTCCGTTGCCGATGTATGGTTCAAGCGCGACGCTATATAAATCCATGCAGGTGCTTTTCTATCTGCAAGACTACGGGCTTGTTGGTCTCGCACTCTAGCGCTTCTAAAGCGAATTGCAGCTTTGCTATGCATTGAATTCCAAGAATAGGCGGGCCGGGCAATCACGGCAACGGGGATTGTTTTAAATATCGTATCCCATCGCTTCCATAGAGGGAGTTGCAGCATGTTATCTGCCCCCATTAGCCACACAAATTGCACGCGCGGGAAACGACGCTTGAGCTTTCTGAGGGTGACTGCTGTGTAATTGCTACCAAAAGCACGTTCTAGATCAGTTACATGTATTGCGGGATGTTGGGCTGCATACTGGGCTGAAGCCATCCTTTGATCGAATGGGTTCATGCCAGTTGTTGATTTAAGGGGGTTTTGAGGTGAGACCAGCCACCAAACTGCATCTAAACCAAGTCGCTTAAGCGCGATCTTCGATAGATGCAGATGGCCTGAGTGAGCAGGGTTGAAGGAGCCGCCGAGGAGGCCAATCCGACCCCACTCACGGCCTGGTCTGACCGTCGCCGGTAATGACATATTTAAAGCTCGTTAATTGGGCGGCACCAACAGGGCCACGGGCGTGAAACTTGTCAGTCGAAATACCAATTTCTGCACCAAATCCAAATTCGCCACCATCGGCATATTGGGTTGAAGCATTAATGACAACGATGGCACTATCGATTTCTGCTTTGAATTTAGCTTGAACATTCTGGTCCTCGGTTACGATTGCATCGGTGTGCCCCGAACCATAAGAGGATATATGTTTGATGGCCTCTTCTATCCCACTCACTACTCTGACCGAAATAATTGCATCTAAGTATTCTGTAACCCAATCTTCTTCTGATGCAGGGGTTGCTGTAGGCCAAATTATTTGGGTCTCTGGACAACCTCGTATTGCACAACCCGCAGCTTCTAGATCACCCAGAATATGGGGTAGCATGGTGCTAGCAACTGACCTATCAACGAGTAGGGTCTCTGCAGCGCCACATACGCCAGTTCTTCGCATCTTGGCATTAACTGTTATGGAGCGAGCTTTCTGAAGATCAGCGGCCCTATCCACATACACATGACACAATCCCTCCAAGTGCCCAATAACTGGCATTCGTGCCTCTGCAATGACCCGCTCTACCAAGCTTCGACCGCCACGAGGAACCATAATATCCACTTGCCCCCGGCCACGGAGCATCGCTCCTACGAAGGCTCTATCTTTAGTTGGTGCAGCCTGGATTGCATCTTTTGGTAAACCCACTTTTGAAATTCCAACGCGCAGCGCGTTTACAATAGCAGTTGACGAATTCGAGCTTTCAGATCCTCCACGTAGAATCGCACAATTCCCGGATTTGAGTGCCAGGCCTCCCGCATCTGCCGTTACATTTGGACGGCTTTCGTAAACGACGCCGATTACCCCAAGTGGGACGGAAATTTTTTGAATAATTAGACCATTTGGCCTGGTCCAGTCTGCCAACACGCGTCCAACTGGATCAGGTAATTCTGCGACTGCTTCAAGGCCTTTCGCTATGCCATCGAGACGAACATCATCAAGTTCAAGTCTATCAAGCATCGAGGGGGCAAGGTTGTTTCTTGCAGCCTCTTTCATGTCTTTTGTGTTTGCATCCAAGATACGGTCTGACTGTGCCCGAATCTCGGCTGCAGCAGCGATCAGAGCTTCAGTCTTGACCTCAGGCTTGGCGCGAGAAAGATCAGGAAATGCAGCGCGTGCTCGATTGGCAATTTCATTGAGCATCAGATCGGCAGCTTCTGGTGTAAGCAAATCCGATTTGTTTTGAGCGGTGGAGCTCATTTGGATGCTTCCTTTCTTTCAAGCTGAGTTTCTGAACGTCCGGTAAGGCTTAGGTCATCGCGGTGGATGAGCGCTGCTCTTCCACGATATCCTAATTCCGCCTCTATTGCTGCGCTTTGCTTGCCAGCTATTTTTCTTGCGTCATTTGCTTCATAGGCGATTAGTCCACGGGCGATTTCCCGATCATCAGGGCCGATGATTTTTACTGTTGCTCCACGTTCAAAAGCACCGATTACCTTGACAGTCCCTGCAGGCAGAAGGCTTTTCCCTTGATGAAGTGCTTTAACAGCCCCTGCATCTATATGCACAGCGCCTTCCACTTTCAGTGCACCATTGATCCAGCGTTTCCTGGCTTGCTGCGGAGTCTCCTCTCCAATGAACCATGTGCCATCGTTCACGGTTGCAAGGGTTGCAATCGGGTTAGTGCGACGCCCGTCTGCAATAGCTAATGCACATCCAGCGTCTAATGCAATTCGCGCCGCAGCAAGTTTTGTGACCATGCCGCCAGAGGCCATATCGCTTCCAGTATTTCCAGCCATGCATTCAATGTCATTGGAAATAGCTTTGACCAGAGGTACTTTGCGTGCATTGGAATTTTGTTTTGGGTCCGCATCATAAAGTCCGTCTATATCGGACAACAGCACCAAGGTATCGGCGCTAACCATAGCAGCAACGCGGGCAGCTAATCGATCGTTATCACCAAAACGAATTTCCTCCGTAGCAACGGTGTCGTTTTCATTTATGACCGGGACGGCACCAACTCGAAAAAGCGCACTCAGTGTATTACGAGCATTAAGATATCTGCGCCGTTCTTCGGTATCGCTCAACGTTAAAAGGATCTGAGCTACAGGAACTTTGTGTTGGGCGAAGGCGCCACCGTATGCAGCGGCAAGGTCAATTTGACCAGCAGCAGCTGCAGCCTGACTTTCTTCAAGCTTAAGCGCCCCAGGAGGAAGTCCTAGTTTCCGGCGGCCAAGTGCTATTGCACCTGAGGAAACTAATGCAACATTGGTCCCTGTGGACTGAAGTTGAGCAAGGTCTTCAACTAGACTGTTCAGCCAATCACATCGAAGTTGACCACTGTCTGCGTCTACAAGTAACGAGGAGCCGACCTTAACTACAAGGCGTCGCGTTGTTTTTAGGGGATTCATATTGGTGACCACGTCCCCGCGTCTTCATGTGGCTCGTCTTTTTCGACTTCGGAGCGTCGAAGTTCGACTACATGCCGCCAGAGAGCTTCCTTGATTTGGTCAACACCAATTCCGGCCGCTCCAGATAAAACAAAAACATCCTCTGGTGCAATTTTAGCAGCTTGCGCGAGTCGCTGTCTCCGCTCATTTATAGTGTCAGCATCTAGAGCATCAGCTTTGTTGAGGGCTAAAATCTCATATTTTTCTGAGAGACCATTGCCATATGCTGCCAATTCCTCACGAACCACTCGATAAGCCTCTGCTACATCCTCTTCACCAGCGCCATCAACCAAATGCAAAAGAGCCCCAGTACGTTCTACATGACCGAGGAAACGATCCCCTATGCCTGCTCCTTCATGGGCACCTTCAATCAATCCTGGAATATCGGCTAGGACGAATGATCTGGCTTCGTCTACGCGAACAACACCCAAATTTGGATGAAGTGTGGTAAAAGGGTAATCTGCAATTTTTGGTTTAGCTGCAGATACAGATGCTAGAAATGTGGACTTACCCGCATTTGGAAGGCCAACCAATCCGGTATCAGCTATCAATTTCAGGCGAAGCCAGATCCATCTTTCTTCACCGGGCCAGCCTGGGGTGGATCTGCGGGGTGCTTGGTTTGTTGAGCTCTTGTAATTAACGTTGCCCCAGCCTCCATCTCCACCTTTAGCCAGAATAACGGATTGTCCAGGTTCGGTTAAATCGGCAAGCACAAATTCTTTATTTTCATCAAGCACTTGTGTGCCAGGAGGAGCGTCAATAACAAGTGCTTCTGCACTGGCGCCAGTACGTTGTCGTCCGGCGCCGCCCTTTCCAGACTTCGCCCTAAAATGCTGGCGATAGCGATAATCTATGAGTGTATTTAGATTTTCTACGCAGCGCAGTACTATGTCTCCGCCCCGACCTCCGTCTCCGCCGTCTGGTCCGCCGAACTCTACAAATTTCTCACGGCGGAAGGACACGGCCCCTGGGCCGCCATCACCACTTCGGATATAGATTTTAGCTTCGTCGAGGAACCGCATTGGTCGTGTCTCTCATCAGGGTTGCCTGCGCCCCACCCATCACGACCGGTGGAACGCCAATCGGCGTTCCGCTTGATGCCTATTCGGCAGCGGCCGCCTGATCAGAGGAATTGGCTGCTGGGTCTACGGAAACGTACGTCCGACCCCGAGCTTTTGTAGCGAAGCTTACATTTCCATCAATCAAAGCAAAGATCGTGTGGTCCTTGCCCATTCCCACATTGGAACCAGGGTGGAACTTAGTTCCACGCTGCCGAATTATTATGTTGCCGGGCTCGACAACTTCCCCGCCAAATTTTTTGACCCCGAGTCGGCGTCCGGCTGAATCGCGACCGTTACGTGAACTGCCGCCTGCTTTTTTATGAGCCATGGTTGATTGCTCCTTAGCTTACGGTCAAATTAGGCTGAGATGCCGGTTATACGGACGACACTCAGGTGCTGCCTGTGACCGTTCTTCCGTCTTGAATTTTGGCGACGGCGTTTCTTAAAGATGATGACTTTTCTATCACGCATTTGCTCGACTAATTCAGCTTTAACCGTTGCTCCGTCGACCAAAGGTGCACCAACTTTTGACTGCCCATCGCCGCCTACCATGAGAACCTCATTGAATACGACTTCGGAACCAGCTTCAGCGTCAAGTTTTTCAATGCGGATTACATCATTCTCTGCGACGCGATATTGTTTGCCGCCCGTGCGGATGACTGCGAACATAGCTACTATCTCTCAAATGAAACCCGCCGCAGCAGGAAAAGCATCCCGCGCAGGCAGCGTGAAGGCGGAGTTATAGCGATCCCGAGTAAAACGTCAACATTAGATGCGCGGAGAATTTGATCGTCGCTATATAAGAAATTCGTGTTGTAACTGCTAAGGCTGATGGTGATATTGGCCGAAGATTTGCCTGCATTGATGGAAAGAGTTCTAATTTCTGTCTTCAAACAGTCTCGTCTCTTGTTCTAGTGAAGATTTATGGAAGTGCTGTAGAAGGATTGTTCTGCAGTAAGTTTTAATAAAATATCAAAGCTACAACCGGGGCGTATCAGGGAAATGATTACTGGTCAGTAGCTTGACGTGGAACACACCTAAAGCGACGCTGTGCTTAAATTTTATAAGGTTTGCTTTATGACGAATGCCGTATCCCCATTATTTGAGCCCGAATCTGTCGTAGCGCACGTGGCTACCCATGAGACGCGCTTTCCAGAAGTAAAAGCGGGGGCGAGTTTCGTTGATGAAATAATTGAGATTACGCCTGAATATCAAAAGGCGATGCTTCAATTCTCTGAGATTGACGAGGCCTTATATGCAGGTGAGGTTGATCCAGGACTTCTTGCAAGGAGGCCAATTAGCGTAATCGGATCGGCCCTTTTCAATGCTCACCCAGAGCGTGGTTATGTTCACACCGTGCAAACATTTTCACGTTTGTTGCCTGTTCCCAGAGGCGAGCCAATTGCAATGACAGGAAAATTTACGAGTATTGATGATCATCCAAGAGGTTGGATTATGCATGGTCGCTTTGAGTTTAGGCGTGCCGATGGTGAGCTGTGTCTTGTTGTATCTCCTTCTGCATTGATGGCTGATCCGGAGAGGAATACGACAGCTCCAGTCTCAAAAAATGCTCCAGAGTTAACTGTAGAAGAGAGACTCCAAGCTCTTTATGAAGCGGGTTGGTATACTGTGGGTGAGAAAACATGCACCCCAGAGAGAGTTGTTGGGTACTGCGGAAAAACACGTAATTTAATTCACACAGATCCTGCATATGCGCAAAGTTTTGGGTTTAGAGCTCCTATTACTGCCGGCAATCAGATGGTTGAGTGGCACCTTGAAGCAGTACGAAGAGCCCACATTGGTGAGGTTTTTGAAGGTTCGGTTCGACTACAACGACCAGTATTTTGGGATGACGAATTATCTGTAATGCGCCGCGACGTAGGTAAAGCTATTGAATTTTCAGTGGTGAAATCTGACGGGCGGATCGCTAACTCTAGTACTTTTAAGGCAATTTCCTGATGGCTGAGAGTCGACTTTCAGAGGAACAGCAAAAAAAGATTGCGCTCGATTTATTTCTAGAAGCTTGGGATAAGTCTTGTGAGGCTGGAGTTGAGGCAGATTTGTTGTGTGAGGTAATGATCTATCTCTCAATTACGGACCTTGTGGCGGATAGGGGTGAAGAAACAGCCGCGAGTTTGTTTGAAAACTTGCCCGATCGAATTCGTGATGGCGAATTTAGTTTGGATGATGATGACGATGTTTGAGCAAATTGGCCTTCATGCTCTGCGTCTCTTAGATCCTGAGAAGGCTCATGGAATTGCGCTTAAAACCCTGAAATTGGGCATGGCAGGTTCCTACGATGCTTCTGATCATTCATGTTTGGCGACAAATGTATTTGATCGCAATTTTAAAAATCCTATCGGTATTGCAGCTGGATTTGATAAGCATTGTGAGGCTCTCCCTGAAACGCTGGCTTTAGGCCCTGGCTTCACTGAAATTGGAGGTGTTGCCCCAAAACCCCAAGCAGGTAATCCAAAACCACGCCTTTTCCGGTTAACGGAGGACCAGGCGGTTATCAATCGTTTTGGCTTTAATTCATTAGGTCATGAAGTTGTGGCTTCCCGTCTGGAGGAAGATCGAAAAGCTGGTGTGAGAGGAATAGTTGGGGTCAACTTGGCAATCAATAAGACCACAGAAGACCCGGCTGAAGATTATGCCGAGGGCATTAGAGTCTTTGGTGCCTTTGCTGATTTTCTGACGATTAATATTTCCTCTCCAAACACTGCAGGTCTTAGAGACTTGCAGGGTGAAGCGGCCTTAGCGTCTCTTTTAGATCATTCGACTAAGGCGCATGCGGCTCTTGATGTCCCCAAAAAACCAGCCCTCTTGGTTAAGGTTGCGCCAGATTTAGATGATTCAGAAATTTCCGCTATTTCCGATTTGGCAGTTTCATTTCAAGCTAATGGATTAGCAGGGCTTGTAGTATCAAATACTACCATCGCTAGGCCTCCCCATTTGAAAAGCCCTCTTTCAGCTGAGACTGGGGGCCTTTCTGGGGCGCCATTATTCGAGAGTTCAACCTCAGTCCTTAGGTCATTTGCTCGGCGTTTGGATGGACGCCTACCTATTATAGGAGTCGGAGGAGTAACTTCGGGTGAGCATGCCTATCTCAAAATCAAGGCCGGTGCATCCCTAGTGCAACTTTACTCTGCTTTGGTTTATCAAGGTCCATCTTTGATTTCACGCATTAAGCAAGAATTAGCCGATTTGCTTCAGCGAGATGGTATTGCCCATGTCTCTGATGCAGTTGGCCGCGACCTGTAAGTGCAGGGAGGGAGAGTTTTTTTTGGGTAAATCTATTTAGAGCCTACTAAGACTCACTATCATTTAAGCCTCAACAAAAGCAATGACACCGCCTACTGCTGCTTTACCAATGGCCGCAAGGCCTCCCTCAGGAATTTTTGATAATTGAACGTGGTTCGCTGAGGCCACCCGATCAACGACAGCCAAGTCTTTTACTGTGACAACTGCTGCTGAAATTGATGGGCGGTTCGGGGCCTGAGCCCCTGGGAAGCGTGCAGCAAATTCCGATGGTTCTAAAATTGTTACTTTCCCATCCCCTGGAGAAGTAAATGTTTTTGATTTTAGAGGTTGATTGAGCAGTAGAGACACTCTTTCTGATGTTTGGTGGACATTAGGTGAAGTGAAGATTGCTTCTACAAGAGCCGTTGCGCCATTTGGATGATCCAACAATTCACGTTGCCAAAGAGCTTCGGGAGTTTGATGTTCGATTACGATAATCCGACCTTCTGGCCAAAAATCATCTTGGCTGAAGATATTCCTGAATCGCATCTCGATTTCGCCAGCGTTTTTATGAAGTCCAATTGGTGCCATTCGGCTTCGTTGAACTGGTGGGTCAAAACCTTGAATGCGAGATTTCAGTAATGGATAGGCAGAATCGGCTTCTGCCACACGGAAGGCAGCGATGTGTGGTCTCGCACCTCTCTCTAGATACGTTTTCCATGGATTGAAGCGTTCTTCGTCCACAACCCCAATAAGCTCGAGATATCCAGCTTGGAAAAGCGCACACCGATTGGCTGTGCCCCATAGCTCTAAATCGCCATTTGGTCCGGTAAACCCCATTTGAGGACTAACTCTTGATAGACGAAAGCCTAGCTTCTCCCACGCAATCGCACTGGAATTGAGATCATCTGCAATCCATCCGAGATGATCTAGGGAAGGAAAGTCATTTAAAAGTTTTTGCATAGGTGAACCGTAGCTGGCTAGCACGGGAACCGCTATACCTGTTTTATGATGTCTTTAAACTCCAATTTCCGTGCATGGCTAATAACTGATGGCTTGCCTGGCAATGAAACGCAGATCCGTGGGTTGGAGTCTGCTCTAAAGCAATCAGGCGTAGATGTTGAGTTGAAGGCACTTCGTGCCAATCGCCGGCATATTCTAGGCGCAGCACTTCTCGGATCCAGTGGTTTATCGATTAATCGGGCGCGTTCTGATGTTTTGAAGGAACCATGGCCAGATTTTGTGATTGGCTCTGGTCGTAGATCTGGTCCTTGGGTTCGGTTCGTGAAACGTGCAAGTGAAGGTAAGACTAAGGCTGTTATGTTCGGGCAAAAGGGCGCAAACTTTATGAGCGGTCTAGATCTTGGTTTTGTCCTGTCACATTGGAATTTTCCGTTTCATAAAAACCGCAAAATGATTCTGTTGCCACCGACTGGTGTAACAAAAGAACGATTAGAGACGGCCTCAACGCAGATGCCTGGATTACTGAACCCCGCTGTTGGTCCTTGGTTGTTATTGGTTGTTGGTGGCCGGTGTTTTGATCATTCATTTGGGCCGGAAGATGCGACGAAAATTGCTTTGCAGGCTGTGAAACAAGCTGAGCGATTGGGAGGGTCGCTTGCTATCATAAGTAGCCGTCGGAGCGGTGTTGCTGTGGAGCAGGCGCTGATCACAGCTGCGCCGGAAGCCATTTTTTTTCCCGCATCAACACAGCCTAGTCCGCTCTATGCGCTTTTTGCTCAGGCAGATGCTGCGATCATTACTGGAGATAGCGAAAGTATGATTGCTGAAGCCATAATGGCCGACATACCAACGTATATTACTTCTGTTAGTCCAAGAGGCAGTCTAAGGATGACAATTGAGAGGACTGCTGCGAAGGTTCACCGCTTGGGTGGCGTATTCGCCTGGGGAATAGAAAAGTTTTGGGAGGCTGGAATGATAATGCCACCTCGTAATTTAGATCAGATGACAGAAAATCTAGTAAAAGCGAAGTTTGCACACAGATTTACAGGGACTATTGACTTGGAAGCTAAACCCAAAACACCGAGTTTTGATTTTGTGAAGGGCTTAGTTGACTAGAACTATGTCTCCACGACGATAAAAGTTCGAGTTTCAATGCTTTCTCTTGCTGGAGCTTCTGGGTCTTGGTTGGGTAATTGAAAAGCCCCATGAGGGGTGTAGACAGCGCGGCCATCCCGAATTGTGTCCCACCCTTTAATCAAAATAATTTCATCACGAGTCAGCAATGGGGCGTAGTACCAGACATGCTCAGAACCGAAAGCCAGTTGATAAATTTCTCCAGTTCGGTCTGGGAACCGCTGATCAGTCGCAATTAAGTCGCCAGCTGGCACGCTGTTAGACGCAGCAAGAGCTAGAGGGGCCCTGCGCACTGGCTCTGATGAAATTGAACGCCAGACATTCACTTGCAATATGCGGGCGCCACGCGCAATTGCGGCATCATATGCTTCTTTGCCCATTGCATCTTTAGCACGCTGAGGCCCACTTTTATCGGTATAATCGCAGTGGACGCGGGTCGCGGGCCCTCGAAGTCCATCTGGATTAGCCGCCCCAGTTGGGCTATCTGAACGGCGTGTGTGGTCAAAAATATGTACTTCAGAAGCGCCAAATCTGTTTCTTAGTAAGTTAGTTATTTCTGAATTATACACACTCGTAATTGCTTGATCGTCATAGAAGTTCTCAAGCGTGCTGGAATGGTTCATCAACTCAAACCCTTCCCGGTCCACATTTGCTTCTATGTGGCGCATATCGCGAATAGCTACAGTGTGTTGTTCAGTTTTAAAGTGAACTTCTGGTGCGCCACCAGTGAGAGCCGAGCTCAGGAAATAAGGCTTTTCCGCTTGCCGCACTATGTAGGTCAGAGATCCCTCTGTTTTGTGGGAGTTACTAGGCTGTTGAGAAGTTGGTAGCATGGCAAGAACCTAATCAAATTTTCAGTGTTAAACAAATTGATGAAGTATCATTTGTGACTGGTGATCACATTTGTGAAGCTGTTAGTTGGTAAAAAATTGCGATTGTTAATTCTTATACCAATCATCGTGTGGCCGCGTCGCGGTTTCCGATACCTTGCGAGATGCCCAACCCTCCCAGATATTTAAAGTTCACTCTAATAAAGACCGAGTCTACTTTTCCACCACCATCGGCGTTACTCGTATAGTCACGGGTAAATCCCAAATCTATTGAGATGCACTCATCTTGGTAGCCTAAAGCAGCGCTCCACAGCAGAGGCTCATTACCTTGCAGGTCGCGTTGATGACGAGCATTAAAACGCCAATAGTCATCCAGTTGCAGGCCAAACCCTAGCTGAATTTGTTCAGCTGCATTGGCGATTTCTGGTCCTTGAATTTCGGTTTCTGTGTCGACGTACGAAATTGATCCTCTAAGCCATTCTGGTCCACCTCCCAGCGTCAATTCATTCCTTCTGATTCCTAATCCATCTTTTTTTAGTCGCGTCCGCCAGGACAAATCGAGAATGTCTGAGGGTTGAGCATTGAGAGCTGTTACAATATCTGAAGCGCGCTCAGGCATGCCAGCAGCTTCCGTAAAATCCCCAGGCTTGCGTGCCAGAGATTGACCTAAGAAAGAGGAAACCCTTCCACCGTTTGAAAATAGTGCTGTAGCGGTCATGCCGTAGTCGACGCGTTGGCCATCGTCTAATCTGTCGTAACCAGGAAAACGGTCTATTGCATAAAAGTTACTCTCGTCGAATTCTATTGCCCGAGCATTTTCATTTGGTATGTCGGGATCTTGATTTTGATCTAGTGCGATAACTGTTTGAACTCGGGGCTCAAGAATGAACCCACCCCACTTGTTCCATTGGATGAGGGGGTAGCGCCAGCTGCCTACTAAGCGGGGTGTGCCGCGGAGCGCTGTCGAGTCTCCAGACGCTCCAACTGCCTCTCCATCTTTTGTATTGTAGGCATCTCCACGGAGACTTGCTTCGATATCAAAGCGATGTCCGCCTGAAGTAGAAATTGGCATCCGCCATCCAGTAACGGCTGAAATGCTCTGTCCGTCTGCACCTTCCTCTCTACCCAGAATACGCGCTTGCGCTTCTAAAAAAGCATTTCCAAATAAGTTTGGCTCTCCCTGCCATGAACCTTGAAGTTCCGGAAGGACAAATGGAGTGTCATTTTGAAGAGTGTTTTCTCTTAGGTCTTGAATGCCAAAGGCACCCACTCGCAGGTAACTTTCGTGCCAGAACGCTTCAAGCGTTGCTGTATTTCTGAGGACGCGAGCATCATTGATCTTAAACGTTTCAAGATAGTTGTCGTCAGAAGCAAGCCGTCCCTCAAGTTGTAGGCGCCAGTTTTCGGAAAGTCCAAACTCTCCGTTTAAAAAAGCGTGCCCCCGTAATGCCTCATTTGTTTCAATGCCAGCATCTGAGGTTCGATTAAGTTGTCCAAAACTTCCGTCAATATCGATTTTGCCAGTATTAAAAAGTTGACGGTACTCAGCGGCCATAACAGGCGCAGATGTGGCTGTGAAAAATGGTTGTAATGTTAAATCCTTATTAGGACCGAGGTTCCAATAATAAGGAATTTTCGCAATTGCATTAAATTCACCTCCCAATGACAGGGAGGGAGTCAGCCAGCCGCTTCGGTGGTCAACTGTTGGGTCAGGGTGACGAAAGTACGGTAAGTAGGCTACTGGAACACCAAATATGTCCAGTGAGACGTCTTTATATTCGATATCTTTTGTGGTTTCGTCATGCTGCACTTCCTGGGCGCGAAGGCGCCAAGTAGGTGCCCGTTTATTATCGTCCGCACAAGGTTTACATGGACTAAAAGCACCACGGGTCAGAAGTATTTTTTCGCCGCGCCAGTAGTTTACTTCCTGGCCGACTAGTCGGGATCCATCGTTAAGTAGGATGCCTAGATTGGTTGCCTTTGCCTGCTTCATATCGTTAGCAAGCTCTACGCTGTCTGCTTTAATCAGCTCGCCGCTTGGTTCGACTAATAATACGTTGCCAAATGCCTCTATTCGACCTTCCGATTGCATAAACTCTACATGATCGGCGCGAAGTACTCTGGCATCTTTGGTAATGGTAACTCCGCCACTGGCAGATACGGACTCTTTTGTTTGATTATATTCAATAGTATCAGCTTCAATGATGGCTTGACTGTCTACGAGAGATTTTGAAGCGGCGCTAGCAGACCAAGAAAGCACCACTAATGGCGCCATTAATTTTAATAATAGAGTCCAACTGATTTGCCACATTGCCTTCACCGCTCAGGCCTACCGGCCAACCGCATAACCTTGCATCAGACGCGGGTTTGCAGCGGCTTTGAGGAGTTCACCGTCTTTTGCACATGCGCTTATACGACCTTGTGTCCATGGGCCGGCTGTCTCGGCAAGGTGTCCTCTCCTCTTAAGTTCTTCTAGCGTTTTTGCTGGATACCTACCCTCTAAAACAAGCCTTCCTGGCTCTGCTTGCCGGGGAAAGAACGACGATGGGAAATGATGGCTTTGAAATGTGGGTGCATCAATGGCTTCTTGAAGATTAAAACCATGAAGAATGTGACGTAGAAAAAAGATTAATGTCCATTGATCCTGACCATCGCCGCCGGGAGTGCCAAATGGCATGTAAGGCTCGCCGTCTCGTAAAGCAAAAGAAGGAGAGAGTGTTGTCCTGGGGCGTTTTCCTGGGGCAAGTGAGCCGGGTAGTCCTTCATCCAACCAGAACATTTGAGCCCTCGTTCCCAGGCAAACGCCAAGCTTTGGTATGGCCGGAGAGGATTGTAGCCAACCACCCGAGGGGGTGGCGGATACCATATTTCCATTTTTGTCTATAACATCGATATGACAGGTGTCTCCGTCCACTGGGCCAGAAGTTTGGCCATCAATTTTATCCATTGTTGGTTCGCCTACACCAGGGCCAAAACTTCGTTCTGAACGACCTTCACCTATCCTGTTGCCAAATCCCTCGATCATTCCGGGCAGAAGTTGCAGAGAGGCAAGTTCTGGATCAATAAGTTTTCGTCTTTCAGCATTGTACTCCGATGAGAGAAGAGTCTTGATAGGCACATCAACAAAATTGGGATCCCCATAGAAGGCCTCCCGATCGGCGTATGCCAGCTTTGCTGCTTCGGTGACGGTATGAATGAAGTCAGCACCTAAGGGATCCATATCTTCAAGGCCCATACCATCCAAAAGAGCCAGCTGTTGAAGGAAGACAGGTCCCTGAGACCATGCGCCGGGTTTTACTACCGTGTAAGGACCAAAATCTAGGCTTAAAGGTTCTTCAAAAGAGGCGCTCCATCTGGCCAGGTCGTCACCAGTGAGTAGACCTGAATGTCGTTCTCCAGAAACATCCATTGCTTCAGTTGTTTCGCAAAACCGATCAATTTCTTCAGCTATAAAGCCAGTTTTGAGACAAGAGCGGGCCCCGTCAATTCGTGTTTCGCGATCTCCCTTGTCTCCTGCTGCAATCAAACTTTGATAAAAATTAGCTTGAGCTAAATTTTGCCAGCGACGGCCTGGTCGTGGAGCAGTTCCATGGTCTAGCCAAATCGCAGCCGAGGTTATCCACTCATCTCTAAATAAGGCTGCAACTGAATCTATCGTGCGAGTCATATGATCAACTACAGGATACCCTCCTCCAGCAAGCTCAATTGCTGGTTGAAGTGCTTCCTCAAGACTGATTGTACCGTAGTCTCGAAGCATCAAAAGCCAAGCGTCTGTCGCGCCCGGCACACAGGGGGCTAAAAGACCAGAGCCAGGAATGACATCAAGCCCAAAGCTTTTCATTTTGGCTATCGTTGCTTTTGCTGGAGCTGGGCCCTGACCACAGACTATTCGGGCACGTCTTTCTTTTGCAGGATATATGATTGCGGGCATATCTCCCAAAGGACCATTTAGATGAGGCTCAACTACCTGTAGTACAAAGCCACCAACCACGGCGGCATCAAAAGCATTTCCACCTTTCTCAAGAACAGCCATCGCGTGTTGGCTGGCGAGCCAGTGAGTAGAGGCTACGACACCAAAAACCCCGTGTAGTTCAGGACGTGTTGTGAACATCAGCTTATCTCGTTCCCAAGGCTTCAGCCTCTATCCTAGGTTGAAAAACTTAAGAGATGTCGTCTAATTATTAAGTTGACCTTAGAGCTTCAGATTGCCTTTACAGCAAGTACAGCGTTCAAACCGCCGAATGCAAAGCTATTTGAGATAGCTGCAGAGATTGGACGTTCCCGGGCTATGTTCGGTACATAGTCTAAATCGCACTCAGGGTCGGCTTCGGTGAAATTGATGGTGGGTGGTACGATCCCAGAGCATATGGCACCAATGGTTGCTATCAGTTCCAGCGATCCTGCAGCTCCTAACCCGTGGCCGTGCATAGCCTTAGTTGAAGATACTAGAACACTGTCTGCAGCTGGGCCAAATGCTGCTCGTATAGCTTTGCTTTCAGTTGGGTCGTTTGCAGGAGTGCCTGTTCCATGCGCATTCACGTAATCAATATCAGAGGGGGCTAGCCCGGCAACGTTAAGTGCTTGTCGTATCGCACGCGCCGCGCCATCAATAGATGGCTGCACCATATCTAAAGCATCAGACGTCATACCAAATCCTGCAAGCTCTGCATAAATTTTCGCCCCTCTTGCTTTGGCTCGGTCCATATCCTCTAGGAGCAAAATGCCTGCTCCCTCTCCTAGGATCATGCCTCGTCGGTCTTTTGAAAAGGGACGGCATACATCTGGCGAAATCACTCGCAGCGCTTCCCAACCTTTTAAGCCCATAAAAGATATCGAAGCTTCAGCTCCTCCAGCTATTGCGACGTCAATTTCGCCGCGACGTATCATCCCAAAGGCTGTGCCAATTGAATGATTGGAAGATGAGCAGGCACTAGAGACAGCAAAGGCAGGGCCTGTGATACCGTACTTTAGCCCAATGAGGCTTGGAGGGCCATTTGACATTAATTTTGGAATTGAGAAAGGGTTAACTTTTGCCTGACCTTTCCTCCACACCCGGTCATAGCCTTCTTCGATGGTGAAGGCGCCACCGACACCCGTTCCTACTATAACAGCTGTGCGTTCACCTGAAACATCGCCAGCATCAACCAACGCTTGACCGGCGGCAGCAAGAGCAAATTGGCTGAAGCGATCTGAGATATTTAAGGTTTTTTTATCGATGTATTCTGCAGGATCCCAATCTTTAACTTCAGCAACGTTCTGGGCTGTCAGCAAATCCCTGTCAGGGAGTGTTGTCTTAGCGACGCCAGATAAACCTTCACGAGTTCCCGAAAGAAATTTTTCAACGTCATGACCGAGCGACGATACGCAGCCCAGGCCCGTGATGGCTACACGGCGCATTGAGGCATTCCAGTTCAGGCCTGATCAGCGACTAAGCGCTGGATGGCGGAGGTTACTTCCCCCACGGTTTCGATATCTAGGCTCATATCTTCTTGTTCTATGGAAATACCAAATGCTTCTTCGATAGCAAACATGACTTGCACCATGTCGACCGAAGAAATGCCTACATCTTCTAACTTAGCATCATCAAGCAATGCTGCCCGGTCTACAGCACATTCTTCAGCTAAGATATCTTTTACCCGGTTAACGACGTCGGTCATCGGCGTCAGACCCCTGCGGGCCACCCCAATTGATTAGGAAAAGTTCTCCCCTTTTACGCGGGGTTGTATGCGCCCGTCCAGAGGTTTCATAGTTGTTTAATTTAATGATCTCTCTTGTTGATCAATTTTTGCTAAAAAATGCACCTCAAGATTGTGCCGGATTAGTTCAGCGAATTTAACTCTTTGGTCTTGATATATCAAAGAAATCCATAGCTTTTCCGGAGTATTTCAGATTTTTACTGGTTAAAAGGAAGCAGTTCTCTTGTGCATTCTGCAAAAAATCTATGTAAGACAAGATTCCCCAGATTTATTGGAAAATTTCAAAAAATCTGAGAGAAGTATGCAGTCAAATTCATTAGGATTTTGAATGCCCCTCGCAACTTTGAACCTCAATGGCGAAATTCTACAGTTAACCACCGAGGGTGCAGCATTCCGGCCTGCGTGTCGGACTTTGATAGTATCCGATCTACATTTTGAGAAAGGCTCAGCTATAGCTGCACGCTCTCGGCGCTTAACCCCGCCATATGATACGATGGCTACGCTTGAAAGACTAAGGAGCGTTATTCGTCGCTTGCATCCCAAACGAGTTATTGCTCTTGGCGATAGTTTTCACGACGCAAACGGCCCAAAACGCCTCTCTACTTCTGCCACGAATGCCATCCAGAGGCTTACACAGGCCGTTGATTGGATTTGGATAGAAGGCAATCATGACCCCGAGCCACCTCAGTCACTTGGTGGGCAAGGTGCCAGTGAATTAAAAATCGGTGCACTTGTGCTCAGACATTTGCCCGCTTCTGGGCCATCGCCTGGCGAAATTGCTGGCCATTTGCACCCAAAAGCATCCGTTTCAACAATTGCTAGGACTATTTCGGGATTTTGTTTTGTGACTGATGGAAAACGCCTCCTGCTACCAGCCTTTGGAGCGTACACCGGAGGCCTCGATGTTCACGATCCTGAAATTGCCTCTCGCTTTCGAAGGGGGGGCAGAGTTTTTTTGATAGGGCGAGAACGTCTTTATGCTTTTCCTATGAGCGCATTATCTTCTGGGCTAAGAAGATCCAAGTTCTAATTATGTTTAGTCTGTTTGCGGGAGCGTGCATGATCCGCTATGACCGCAAGGCGACAACATTCATTTATATGGAGATCGATGCATGGGCAGTTTCAAGATTGATGCAGATGCAGTGCGGCTTCTGGCAAACCTTATCAATGAGACTGGCCTCGGCGAGATCGAGTATGAAGAGGGAGATCGGCGTATCAGGGTTGCAATGCCGCAGTCTTCAGCCGCACCAATAGTAACAGCCCCGATTGCTTCTGCTGCCACCCCTGCGCAAGTGCCTGATAGTGAAGAAAAACCGTCTGGTGCTGTAACTTCGCCAATGGTGGGAACGGTATACCTTCAGTCTGGTCCAGGTGAGCCTCCATTTATCAAGATAGGGGATAGAGTAAACGCCGGCGATGTTGTCATCATCATTGAGGCGATGAAAGTCATGAACCAGATCCCTGCTCCTCATGGCGGGATTGTTCGGTCTATAGACGTTGCAGATGCGCAGGCCGTCGAGTTTGGCGAAGTTTTAATGGTGATAGAGTAGGCAGCAACTCCATGATTACTAAAGTACTGATTGCCAACCGCGGGGATGTTGCTCTTCGTGTCATCCGCGCCTGTCGAGAACTAGGCATCAGCACAGTTGCTATTCACTCAACAGCCGACACTGAAGCGATGCACGTCAGGCTTGCTGACGAAAGTGTTTGTGTTGGGCCGCCAGCGGCAAAGGATAGCTACCTGAATATTCCTGCAATTATTACAGCTGCGGATGTAACACAGGCTGATGCAATCCACCCAGGTCTCGGGTTTCTTGCAGAAAATGCTCGTTTTGCACAAATAGTCGAAGATCATGGTCGGATATTTATTGGTCCAACACCCCGCCAAATAGCTATGCTGGGCGACAAAATTGAAGCTAAAAAAGCTGCTTCAGCGGCAAATTTACCCATTGTTCCAGGTGGTATTGAACCAGTTTCTGGGCCTGACGCAGCTCTTGCTGCAGCTAATGAGGCGGGTTATCCAGTTTTGCTTAAAGCAGCCGCAGGCGGCGGAGGCCGCGGAATGCAACGTGTCGAGAGCTCTGACACTCTTCGGCGTGCCTTTGAGATCGCAACTTCCGAAGCCGAAGCTGCTTTTGGTGATGGGTCGGTCTATGTTGAAAAAGCTATTGAACAGCCTCGCCATATTGAAGTTCAAGTTTTAGGTGATGGAAAAGGCGCTGCAGTACATCTTGGCGAACGCGATTGCACCGTTCAAAGACGCTTTCAAAAGCTCATTGAAGAGGCTCCTTCTCCGGTATTAACACCTGAACAGCGTGCTTACGTCGGTAAGCTTGGTGCTGATCTTGCTGCCTCAATTGACTATCGAGGTGCTGGGACAGTTGAATTTCTGTATGCTGACGGAAATTTCTATTTTATTGAAATGAATGCAAGGTTGCAGGTTGAGCACCCTGTTACAGAGTTAGTTAGCGGAGTAGATATCGTAGAGGCGCAACTCCGTATTGCCTCTGGTGGCGGCATTGGTTTCAAACAAGATGAGATTTGCTTCAATGGCCATGCTATCGAGGCCCGCATAAATGCGGAGGATCCAGATACTTTTACTCCATCACCCGGTCGTATCACGCTATATCACCCGCCAGGTGGCCCTGGAGTTCGGGTAGATAGCCATATGTTTCAGGGAGCCACCGTTCCGCCATTCTACGACAGTTTAATCGCAAAATTAATTGTTCATGCCGACGATCGAGCTGGGGCGATAGCTCGCCTTGATAGAGCGCTGGGTGAGTATGCAATTGATGGAGTGAGCACAAACTTGCCACTGCAGCGCCGCATTTTGGCGTCTGAAGATTTTATTCAGAGTGAAATAGATGTGGTTTGGTTAGAGCGCTGGCTAAAAACTCAGTAGCCAGCGCTCTACTTTTTATTTTCATTTCATTCAACGAGCTAATTTTATTTTTAGGCTCGAAGGTTTTTTTTATCAAAGAGTTTGACCAGGTTTACAGATTTTCTTCTATCCAAGCCTTCAGAGCAGGCTTTGGTGCAGCACCAACTTTAGTTGCAGCGAGTTGGCCACCCTTAAAAATCATTAATGTGGGGATGCCGCGAATTCCATGAGAGCTTGGGGTGGCTGGGTTTTCGTCAATATTTAACTTTACCACATCCACTTGACCGGTAAGCTCTTCAGAAATTTCTTCCAATGCGGGCCCAATTGCTTTGCAAGGACCACACCACTCAGCCCAAAAGTCTACTACAACGGGTTTTTCAGCCTTTATTACATCAGCTTCAAAAGCTGCGTCGGTTGTGGCGCGGGTAGCCATCACGAATCTCCAATTCAAATCTCAACAACAAGTCTTTTAGCTATGCTTATGGGCTGTATCCGTCAATCCACAGCAGTATTTTGAGGTGTAAAAGCGTCAAGCTGATTGTCTTTTAGAACATCAAGCCTTGGAGCCTCCGTCCAAAGAATTCCAGTAAGAATTTCTTTCCCTGAGAAGGCTTGCTTTGCAAGCTCTCGGTAAATTGCCATTTGCTTTAGATATTCTTTGGGGGTTGTTTCAGGATCAAGGGGAGGCGGACGATTGGTCTTGAAGTCGACGATTTGTACTAAGTCTTCTGTCACAATCAGGCGATCTATCACGCCTGCAAAGCGCTTTCCATTAATAAATCCTGCGATTGGAGTTTCTGCCAGAGCATCGGCATGGAAAACAGCTCCAAAAGTTGGATCCTCGATAATAGATAGAACACGTCTGAGTATAGTATTAGCTTCGTCATCATTAAAACGGCCAGAGCGTCGTAGGAATAATTTTCCTGCAGGTTCGCGCTGTGAGAGTGTCAAATTGGGTAGTCGCTCCAGTAGCTTATGTATCAATAGGCCGCGGCCAAATCGAGAATTCTGGCTGGAGCTTCTATCTTGGGTTGCAAGAGGTGAAATACCTGTCCTTGTTTCCTCCTGCTCGTCGACAATGTGGCCTGAAGGTGCGTAAATTATATCTGGATTTATTGCTGTAATTGGCGTTACGGCCCAGTTTGGTAGAGGCAATTGAGTTATTGCTTCTGTCTTTTTTTCAGGTGCATGGATCTCTAATTTTTCTTCTTCGCCCTCTCGATAAATAAGAATTGGTTCATCACTATAGTCCACCCTCCGTTTTTCGAGCTCGGTGAAGTTAGTGGTCATCCCAGTCTTCACAAGCTCATGCCAAGTTTCTGTTGGTGCTGATCTTCTGTTATTCCACCCCATGACGTACAGACGATCTTCAGCACGTGTCATCGCAACATATAAAAGCCGGCGGCGTTCCTCCGCTTGAAGATTAGCTCCTTCGTCTACTAAGGCCTGGATGATAGATGGATTTTTCTTGGCAGACGTTGCACCAAGAATAGGAACTGCTAGTCCTTGGTTCCTCGTCCAATAAAGACGAACTCTGTCCTGCGCAGGTGTCCTAATAGCGTCTGGTAAAAAAACTATTGGTGCCTGTAAGCCTTTCGCTGCGTGCGCTGTCATGATTCGGACGCTATTACCTATTCCCTCCAGCTCACGCTTGATCTCTGTTGCGTCTCTCTCGATCCAAGCAATGAAGCCTGTCAGGTCTGGTCCAATTTCCTCACTGTATTGGATTGCCAAACTAAGAAATTCTTGAATTGGGTCGATGACCCCATCGCCCATCGCTGCAATGAGGCGAGCGCGGCCATTCATTGGTCCAAGCACCCAGTGAAAGAAATCAAACGGAGAGTTGGTATCTGCGCGGGCGAGGGCATTCGCAACAAAGGACCACGCCTTTGAAGCCAGGGTTTCCCCTTTAGAAGCTTCCCGCTTTAATTGTTGCCATAGCGATAGGTGCCCTCGGTTATGCGCTAGCCGAAAGAGGTCCTCCTCAGTAAATCCAACCAGTGGGGATTTTAGAATGCAGGCGAGGGCTAGGTCATCTTCAGGAAGCAAAGCGACACGAGCTACGTTTAGAATGTCTTGAACTACTAGCTGATCCGCTAGTCGCATTCTGTCTAGGCCTGATGTAGCTACGCCGAGCTCTTTTAATGCCTTAGTGATAGCATCGCCAAATGGCCGCCGCTGCTGCAAAACGATCATTATATCACTAGCTTTTATCCTTGTTTTCTGACCCCTTTGCTCCTGTCCAGGCCGTTCCGGGAGGTGTGTGTTTGGATCGTCAATCAGGCGTTTGATTTCACCCGCAACAACGGCAGCTAATTGTGTTACAGGGGAAGAAACCACCTCGGGGTAGGATTTGAGAGGTATCCAGGGGTCCGTTGTTTCGACCTCTAAGCTCGGAATTGGAGGCCACAATTCCACTTGGCCAGGCAGTGCACCTCGTGCAGCGAAATGTTGGATCGATGAATTATCGAGGGTGACACGAGATGATGTATGACCTGAAAAAGTAGCATCAACCACCCGGAGAACGGCAGGTACAGAGCGGAAAGACACTGGCATTGGTCTAGATTCGAAGTTTCGACCTGATTCTTTTGCCATAGCTTCATAGTGTTCGCGGACTTCACCAAAAGCTCTTGGATCGGCCCGTTGGAAGCTAAAAATAGACTGCTTAGGGTCGCCCACAGCAAAAAACGTTCTTTCAGGGTTTGTGTCGGCTTGAAAAAATTCATCGGCAAGTGCACGCACTACTTGCCACTGCTCTGGATTGGTGTCCTGGGCTTCGTCGACAAGAATGTGATCAATACCTTGGTCGAGCTTCAATGCCGCCCACTGGGCTCCACCATTTTTTTGCAATAAATCACGAGTGGACAGTATTAAGTCATCAAAATCCAAAGCAGATCTAACTAATTTCATCAAATCGTAACGATCTGCCACTGCGCCTGAGACACGAAGTGCTGCAGCAGTTTCTAGTGCGCGCTCGGCTAGCCTCATACGCTCACGAGCATTGAAAAAAAATTCAGAAGCTTCGCTATAAACATCTGCAAACCAAGGGTGCGCTGAGAGGACATTTTTGGTGGCAGGTTTTGATCTTGGAGATTCTTCCCCAGCACCCGTAAAGAAAGCAGAGAAAATCAATTTTGTTGCTTCGCTGCGCTCTTCTATTGGCAATGATAACCATTCATTTATCTCTGAAGCTCTTGCTTCATCAGTTTTTCCTCCACCGGCTAAGGCTTCACCTATTCGATGAAGATTTCTCTCTATTTGAGGTGGTATCGAACCGAGCGAAGCAGAAGTCACTGCTTCGGCTTCTTCTGCAAAACCAAAGAAGGATAGACTGGCCTTTAAAGCGTTGTCCCAACCTCCTAATTCTCCAATTCGTGCCCTCTCTGATAGGAAGGCTTGCAAGAGATTATCAAGGGTCTCCGCTTCTCCGCGTATTACTAGTTGATCAAGAGCCTGCGCGATTAGGGTTGTTTGGTTACCTGCCATGATACTCCGAAGGGTGTAATCGCGTGCTTCTCGCAATAAATTATTGGCCGTTCGTTCGTCTAGAGTATGAAAGCCAGGTGGAACACCTGCTTCTGCTGGAAACCGTTCTAGTGCCGACTGGCAAAAAGAGTGGACGGTCTGCACTTTCAAACCGCCAGGCGCATCAATGACCCTGGCAAATAGGGTTCGTGCGCGCTTTATCATTTTTTCACTACTGTCAGTCTCACCGATTGCACGCAGTTGTTCTAGGATGGTTTGATCTTCTGCAGTTGACCACCCCGCAAGGCGACTGGTTACTCGATTTGTCATCTCAGCAGATGCCGCTTTTGTGAAAGTTAGGCACAAAATTTTTTCTGGTGCCTGGTGGGCTAGCATTAGTCGGAGTACGCGATCAGTCAGAACTTTTGTTTTTCCTGAGCCTGCGGATGCATCTACCCATGCTGAGATTTTTGGGTTGGCGACACTTTGCTGTGATAGAGTAGCCAAGCTAATAGGGTCGAGCGCGTTATTCACGTCTCGTCTCCAAGGTCAATTCGCCTGCGCGCAAGAACGCGATAATCGGAATATCGAACAGGCCCCCGCGGCTCTGAAAGATAAGGTGTATTTGGATCATCAAAACTAGAAATTAGGCGAGCCACACCCGTCCAGACGATTTCTAACGCCTCATTCACAGCAGAGTCCTGTATTTCAACAACATTCCCTCCGTCGCGACCACCCAGTCTCCATATGCTCAAGGCCTTTGTTCGTAGAGAGCCTAAGGAGCTAAACTCACCGTAACGGGCGATCGCAGCTTCTAAGGGTAATTGAGCTGCCTTTCCTGTCTGGATTTCTTTTTTAGAGGGCGCTGAACCGGTCTTGATGTCTGCAATCGCAATCTCGCCAGATGCTAGTATATCCACCCGATCTGCGCGGGCATGCATTTGAAACGTTCCAGCAGGTGCCGCTAAGGTTGCCACTCCCCTTAGCTCTGCAAGGGTCCGAACTACTTTGAGGTTAATCCGCCTATTTGTTTCTGCTGTTGCAGCCCATTTGGCAGCACGGGAAAATGCAGACTGCCAAAAGACCGCAACATTAGGATCTCTGTTATAATCGGAAAATTTCTCTTTGCTGATTTCTTCCAATGTGGTTTCAATATTGGGTGGTAAGATGACAGGCCATTTTGTTAGGAATTCTTCATAAATTGAATGGATAATTGTACCGCGATCAG
>VMBT01000437.1_pt1 | contig 26978 bp, 18 predicted proteins | sample 4404301 | NCBI WGS metagenome assembly VMBT01 (sample SAMN12238535, study PRJNA552566) | marine metagenome | isolation source: Coastal seawater | place: USA: coastal Georgia, Sapelo Island | collected 2008-08/2009-08
CAACGCCCAAGAGAAATCCTACGCGCGAAAGGATCTCCTTGAGTACTTCTCTTGAGATCATTCGCTGACGCACCGTCATGCGTTCCTCAACATCTTCGAACCATTCTCCCAGTTCGGAGATATTCATTTTGGCGAGCTCTCCGATATGCTTTCCGGCAATGCGGAAATAGCGGGCTTCCTTTTTGATGCGCGTACCTGCACAATCCGGACAGGTCTTCAAGGTCATGAATTCCTCGGCCCATTGATACAAGCTGTCCTGCGACTTCTGTAAAAAGGAACGATGGATCATCGGGATGATTCCCTTGAACGTGCTGTCGTACGTCTGGGAACCACCTCCACTATAGTTGTAGGTTACTTCGAATTTATCCTTGCTGCCATACAGCAGTCTGTCGATCACATCTCTTTCAAGCTCTCCCACCGGCGTCGCCAAGCTGAACTTCCACTTCTTGGCCATGGCCTTGATCTGAGTGAAGGTCCAATTCTCCCGCCTTGCTCCGAGAGGAGCGATCCCACCTTTATTGATGCTAAAAGAAGGATCCGGCATCACACTACTCTCATCGATCTCTGTAACTGTACCAAGTCCGTTGCAGGTTTCACAAGCTCCATACGGACTATTGAATGAGAATGTATTCGGCTGAGGTTCATCATAGGACAAACCCGTCTCAGCATCCATGAGGAACTTGCTGTAATGTGAAAGCTCGTCACTATCCATATCGAGTAGATACAGGACCCCGTTACCAAGTTTTAGAGCTGATTTCACAGATTCCGAAACACGGAATTTATTCTCCGCGTCGACCTGAATTCGGTCCACTACAAGCTCGATATCGTGCACTTTGTAGCGATCCAGTTGCATTTCGGCTTCAAGTCTGGTGATCTCCCCATCGATCCGCATGCGGGAATAGCCTTTCTTGATGTATTGATTGAACAGTTCGCGATAATGCCCCTTTCTGGCACGGATCAATGGTGCGAGGACTGCGATCTTTTTGTCTGCATACGTATCGACGATGGTCTGAACGATCTCGTCTTCCGTGAAGCGGGTCATTACGTTGCCCGACAAGTGTGAAATAGCCGTGCCGGCCCTGGCGTAGAGCAAGCGCAGGAAATCGTAGATCTCTGTGATGGTTCCGACCGTTGATCGCGGGTTCTTGCTAACGGTCTTCTGCTCTATGGAAATGACCGGACTGAGTCCGTCGATCTTCTCTACATCCGGACGTTTCATGTCGCCCACGAATTGCCGGGCATAGGCGGAGAAGGTCTCCATGTAACGCCTTTGGCCTTCGGCAAATATGGTATCGAATGCGAGGGAGGATTTTCCACTTCCGCTGAGTCCGGTGAACACCACCAGCTTCCCTCTGGGAATACTCAGATCGATGTCTTTGAGGTTGTGCTCCTTTGCTCCGAGTACCTCGATCTTACCGTGTTCGAATATGTCCTGATCCTTGCTCAATGGAAAAATGAATTTGCAAAGGTAAAGGTTTCAAAGAGGCAATCCCAGACTTCACCTACTTGCACTTGGAGAATATGACACAGCGATCGGGGGTATTGTTTGTCGAGATTTTGGACTGTTACAGCAAGAGGCACATCCTTTGAATATGCGGATCATTTCGACATTGTTATTCATCGGGATCAATTCGGCATTCGGACAGGTGATTGATGAGTTCGACGGCAATGCGTTGCACTCGGAGTGGTACGGTGATAGGGACAAATTCAAATTGGAGAACGGGGATCTCATTTCAAACAGTGAGATCTCCGGTGATGAGTTTTCGATCAGTCGATCCTGTGAGACGCTTGACACATTGGAATTCCGGCTTTCGTGTCACCTTGATTTTCCAACCTCGTCTGTGAACTATGTGGAGTTGATCCTAGATGGCGATAGCGGATCTATTTTATACAAATTCGGTGGAACTCGAGATCAGATCACATTGAGCTTCAATGACTCTGATAGACTTGTGATCCCGGGAGCAAACACCGAACGAAGCCACTGGGATCTCCAATTAATACTAGCTAAAGGGACTGTATCCTTCAATTTCATTGAAACGAAGAATTGGTGGGCTTTCGATAGTTCGCTATCCATGTTTTCAAACTCCATCTTTCCTTCACGTTTCACGATCCAGATCAAGCAGAGCACGTCATCGTTCTTTGGAAAACACAGCTATGACGACCTCTACATCGGACCCAGGATCCGTGATACGATTGCACCGTCGATCGACTCCTTGATCTTCTTGAATCATCACACCATACACCTCACACTGAGTGAACCGGCCGATACTGCGATCACACCTCAATGCAACCTATCGGGTGCTAACGTGAGGGTCGATTTCAAGTCAACCACCAAACTGGAGTTATCTACGGAAGAAGCCATCGTCGATGATCGTCGATACGAACTCCAGATCTCAGGGCTGTTTGACCTCGAAGGGAATGAGAGTGACACAGGCTTGCACTTCATGCCCCGAGTCCCGATCCGGCCTCAAAAAGGTGATGTTCTGATCATGGAATTGATGACCGACCCGGACCCATCGATCTCCCTGCCGCCTGTTGAATATGTGGAACTAACAAACCTGCGCAAATACTATCTGGATCTCAGTAAATGCCGCATGTTGGACAAAGGAAGTTCAGAAGAAATTGGGCCGCTGATACTCCCACCGCTTCGATCGATCATACTATGCGATGCGAAAGACACAGCCTTGTTTTCCAAAATAGTTCTTGTACATGGCATGGATCGAATACCATCACTGAACAACACCACTGACCGGATCCGTATCGTGGATCAGGATGATCAGATCCTGGATGAGATAGAATATGACAGAGACAACGTAGAACCCGAGTGGAAGCGAGAAGGTGGATGGAGCATGGTCATGCTCGACAGCACAAAACGATGTTTGGGGTTACAGAATTGGGCATATTCAGAGGATCCCGGAGGTGGCGACCCCGGTCTGTTCGATCAAAAAGCGCGAATGGCATATGAATTCGGAAGCTTGGGCATCAAGCAAATGGACATGTTGAGTCCGAGATCTCTTAGGCTGACTTTCAGTTCTCCTCTATTGGACTACCGCGATTGTTTCATTAGGGAATCACTCAGAGAACTCGACAACCCTGAAGTTAAAATGAGCGGAAAACAATTGAGTGTTGCCATGGCATCGCCAATGAGTCCCGGTTCTGTTTATACTTTGCACCTCGTTGGTGCGAAAGATTGCATTGCTCGGGCTTTAGACACTACCGTTCTCTTTGGTATTCCCAGCGACATTCTTCCGGGAGAAATCGTGATCAATGAAGTCCTGTTCAACCCGTTAACTGGAGGTTCTGACTTTGTAGAGTTGAGGAATAACTCCTCAGAACTCAAAGACATTTCACAGCTCTTCTTCTTCGATCTGGATTCTTCAGGAATGAAAAATCATTGGCAGGCTGCAGTTCCCAATTTTCAGACTATCGCTCCGGGTAAGTGTATTGCCCTGAACGAGGACCCTGCATTCTTGAAAGAACAATATTTTCCTTCGCACGAAGCAATTCTCACATACAGTGATGCTATTCCTTCCCTCCCAAATGACTCCGGTTTTATCGGGATCGCAAATAGGCAAGGACAGGTGATCGATGAGTTCCACTATTCCGAAGATATGCATGCACTTTTACTGCCTGAACCGGATGGATGCAGTATTGAAAGGATCGATCCTTACCAAGCTACAGACCTGTTCAGAAACTGGACAAGTGCATCCTCACATGTAAACTATGCAACACCCGGTTACGAGAATTCACAGTATCGAAGCGCTGTCTTCGATGATGGTTTGTTGATCACACCTAAAAGCCTTGACTTGCGGTACGGATTGCATTCAACTCAGATCAATATCCGGCACGACCTTGGGAATGTGTCCATGCACGTGTTCGTCTTCAATGAACAAGGAATGGTCGTGAAGCGAATTGCGGATGGCTTACTCACAGGTAATGAAAGTTCATGGTATTGGGATGGATCAACGGAAACCGGTCTACCGGCTCCGACCGGTACATACTTGATCACAGCACATTGCCTGAGTGTAAACGGGGATCGTGATCGATGGAAAGGAGTGATCCACCTGATTCGATGATCAGATGTGAGACAATATGTCGTCGACCTTTAACGGTCGCTCTACGACGTATCCCTCACCGAATTCCACTTCGATACTTGCACCAAATTCACGTGCTCGGGATTCTACATAATCCAGGAATTTCTTGGAAGAGATCAATGTAGGTGACTCTTTGGATTCCGGATCATAGAACTGACTTCGGAAAGCCTTGATGCTTTCCATCTTTCGCTCGAATACCTCACCGATATCCACTACGAAATCGGGAGTCATGTAACGGAATTGGATCACATGGAATACCTCCTTTGGACGCCACGGGGACTGAGCCTCTCCGTTATCTGTTGTAGCGATCTTCTCTAGCCCTGCGAGGAAACAAGCGCGGCTTACGAGTTCCGATCCACGTGCGTGGTCAGGGTGCCGATCCGATACTGCATTCGTGAGGACAACCATAGGTCTGTACCTTCTGATCACTCGGATAACTTCTTCCAATGACTCTCTGCTTTGATCGAAGAACCCATCTCCAAGGTCGAGTGACTCTCGAACATCGAGTTCCAGTATACGTGCTGCGTTTTGAGCTTCCTGCGCACGGATCTCAGGAGTTCCTCGCGTACCTAGTTCACCCAGAGTGAGGTCCACAATACCTGTCGTTTGTCCCTTTTTCTTCGCCAGCATCAGCGTGCCTGCGCAAGACAATTCTGCATCGTCGGGATGCGAGACTATGGCTAAAATATCGATCTGCATAATCCTTTTGCGAGTGCAAACTTAACACTCCCACGACCGAGTTGTTCTATTCGAGATGATAGTGGTCGATGATCATCTCGATCTGATAGTCGAGAATAGGGTCGTACTCTACCTTCAGACTCGCATCGTAGAATTTGGCAAAAGCCGACCAATAGAAGGTTTCAGCGCTTCCGCGATAGTGTTTGAGGATCTCAAAAGTGGTCTTGCCGGTTTCCCGGTGTATGAGTTTGAGCAATAGATATCCCTGATTCCGGCTGAACTGCTTCAAAGAAGACATAAATTCTTCTTTGATCGCCTTCTCGGTTTCTTTGATGTACTGATTTCGCTCTCGTTCTGTGGAAAGCAACTGAAGGTTGTCTTCCATCATTTGAAGTCGGAATGCAGCCAACTTCGCATAAGGCAAAGTCTTGCGCACATTATAGACCAGTACCTTGTAGGCTTTACGACCTTCCGGCGTAGAGAAATCCTTGATGACCACTTCCTCAAAATCGTATGCGAAAATGGTATCGTTCCCATCGATCACGATACGCACCACATCACCTGTGTCGATGATGTAGTCACCGGTAGAATCAGTCTGTGCCAAAACACCAGTAGCAAAGACCAACATGATCCAGAAAGTCAATTTGGCTCTCATTACCTATCTCAGTTCAAATAACATACCAAAAGGCATAGATGTTATTCGCCTTTGAACTTTTTCTTCAATCCTTCCATCCATTTTTCAGCTGAACTTGGCTCCCTCAGTTGCCAGCCCTCAGGTTTGTCTGGAACAGAATCCGGATTCGCATACAAGTTGAACCATATCCGTCCTTTTTCATAAGAAGTGGCATGCCATTGAGTGCGAAGCAGCTCGAGTTCCTCTGTGCTAAAATCCCCACTAACGTTGCTATGCAGAACGTAGGACACAGAGTTTAGCGGTTGATCATAAAGTGATTTCAAGGGACTTACTCCCTCCTTCAGATACATTTCTCTGGAAGGGTTCCCAAGTGGGGCAAAGCTATACACTTCCTTCCCCGGGACTTCCGCCTTCACTTCGTCGAGCAGATCGATCGCACTACGATATTGCAAAGTCGCGTCGCCGACTATCTTCCCCGGATAGAACCAAAAATGTCCACTCAGCAATACCAGAAGCAAACTGAGTCGGTATCCCAATTTGATGCGGACGAATGCCTCTGCCGAAGCCATGACCAGGAATGGGAGAACAGGAAGAAAATATCGATGCGCCGGACCGGTCGTGGTAGTAGCGGAAATGGCAAGTGCATTGAAGAAGTATAAGATCAGAAAAATGCTTGCAGGGTGCTTCCATATCTGATAGCTCTTGCGCAAAGCAAAGGTCCGTGCGAATATCCAAATGGCCGGAATGACCAACGCGATCTGACCATAATCGAGGATTCGCCAATCGCTCAGTACCAGATTCACCACAAACCGTTTGAAACCCGGAAATCCTCGATGATCACCATAGTCCACTGAACTGAAAGCCCAACCTTCCAGGGAATAGTGATAAATGCCCCATAAGACAAATATGAGTGCGGATGGCGTGAACCAGCGCAAAGCATCGATGATGTCTGCCTTGAGTATCTTGGAGCGTGACTGTTGCAGCCGATCGAGTGCGAAACACAGAAATAGCGCTATGATATAGAACACGGCCTGCAAATGTGTGAGGACCGCCAGACAGGAGGCAATGATGAACAAAGTCCGCTTGTCGAACCGCCAGGCATATGCTGCCAGAAACACGAATGCCGTCAAGGCCAAATGGGTATTCAGCATGGCGGTTTGAGCCAGGAATAAAGGGGTGACCAGGATCAATGTCCAGGATAGGAAAGTGAGGTATTCATCTGCCTCACTCCTTTTAAACCACTTTAGTATGGTCAATAAAAGTGCGATGGTAAACAGCGAATTGAAGAAGTGTGAAGTCCACAAACTCACTCCTGTTATTTTCCATAGCACCGCATGAATTAGAGGGATGAGAATCGGATGTCCCGGATCCCTTCCTTCGGGGTATGACAGATCGGTAAAATCACTATCGTAGATATTCAGCGCTACTCTGGAGACTGTTGAAATGGCGTCTCCAAAGAAAGGATCGCTATCCACTTTCATCATGAAAGTAGAAAAGAATCCGGCAAGAAGAATTGGAATCCAATAGCGCCTCATCAACTCAAAAGTACGGCTTTGTCAGATGTCTATCTGACCTTCAAAAGTCTTCTCGGCAGGGCCGATCAATTTGATCTGCGTGAACTTGTTACCATCGAAATGAAAGCTGACCTTTAACCCTCCTCCGCGACTTTCCACCGCGATCTCCTTGTCGCCCGTGAACGCCCCGTTCCTGATATGATGCATGATGGCAGAGGCAGTGACTCCTGTCCCACAACTCAACGTTTCGTTCTCCACCCCACGTTCGTAGGTTCGAATACTCAGGTCATCCCCGTGATTCTCGAGGAAATTCACGTTGATCCCGGGACCGGTGAACCGGTCGTTGAAACGAATCTGCCTGGCTTGTTCGACGACCGGAAAGCCTTCCAGTCTGTCGACATAGACCATGTAATGTGGCGAACCGGTGTCGGTGATATAATGATCGAGGCCGATCTCCCAATCTTCCACATCGTGCATTTCAAGGGCGATCTGGTCTCCGTTGACGGTAGCCTTGTGCATACCATCGGTTGAAAGAAAATCCGTCACATCAGAGATCCTGTTCTTCACATGAACGAAGCGAACTGCGCAGCGACTTCCATTTCCGCAGAAGCTCTGTGAGCCATCAGCGTTGAAATAGATCATCTCAAAATCGCAATCGTCATGCTGCTGGATTACGATCAATCCATCTGCACCCACGCCGAATCGTCGATCGCAGATCTCAGCCACCGGCAACGCGTATGCATCCAATGAACCGTCCCAATTGTCGACGATCACGAAATCATTTCCCGTGCCTTGATATTTCTCGAATTGGATCTTCCCCACCTTTACTTGCTGATAGCTGAAATGATACTAGGATCTTTCAACTCTGTGTAGGGTTCAAATTTCGAGCTTTTTCGAATGATATAATACTTGGTTCCCCGCTTCATGTAGAGAACGCCATTGAATTTGGAGAATTGTAGATCCTCGTTTGCCTTGATTCCATACAAAAGCAAGGTTTCCCGATCCCACACATACCCTTTGAAACTAACTATGCTTTCCCACAGTTCTACGCTCAAATTGGATGTGCTCGCCGGAGCCTTGGCAGTTGCCCCTGCGGTATCATCACTTTCGTCGGCTTGTTCGAGCTTTTGCTTCTCCTTGCGTGACAGTTTCTTGCTGGTAGAAGAGATCTCCGTATCCGTAGAAGTAGCCACTAGTTTGTCTATTTCACCGACGGTTCTTATCTGAACGATGCGCTCTGCCAGTAATTGATCCTTCTTCACCTCTACATCTTCTTCCACCTCGAGCATATCAGACTCTTCGCGCAACGTAGCGATCTCCGTGTCTTTCCGCTCATCAGGATCTGAAGCATCGGCAATTTCAGTAGAAACTTCCTCTTCTTCAACGACTTCGGGTACTTCCTGCGCAGACGTATCCGGTGTGGCATTGCCCACCGCATACTCCAACACAGAGTCCTTTGGCATCGCAGGTGTTTCCGCTTCAGGCTGTTCGATCACAGGCTGGGTTACTTCTTCGGTAACATTATCCTCAGATCGTTCTACCAGAGGATGTGCTTCTTCTGGCATGTAATATTTGATGATGAAAAAGAGCGCAACGAAGCCAATGATGATGGCAGCTGACGCCCTCACCCAGGCTGTGCTCCATGAATTGCTGATGTAGTTGACCTTCCCTTTCTCGGTGAGCATACTGCGCAGCTCCTTTTCGCGAGCGATCTCGATCTCTGCGATGATGGCCTGTTGCAATTCTACTTGCTCCGCGAACTCCGGTTCAGTGCGGATCCGGAATTTCACCTTATCAGCCTCTTCTACCTTCAGTTCATCCTTCAGGTAGGCATCGATCAACTCATATGTTTTCTGGTCTACACTCATGGCTAGAAAAAGTCTTCTTTAGAGTAATTGTCCTTGACCATGCTCTGCAATTTCTTGAAGCACTGGTACTTTTTGGACTTCACGGTGTCCGTATTGGCGAACCCCATTTTTTCAGCGATGACCTTATTCTCCAATTGGTCGAAGTAGAAATAGCCGAGCAGTTGGCGGCACTTCTCATCGAGTTGTGCGACCATTTCCCGGATCACCCGGTAGTCGATCTGCTTGGTTCTGGGTTGTACTACCTCCAGGCGTTCCTGAACACCGTCTTCTACAACCGTGAAACGACTCTTTTTCTTGAGTCGCTTGAACCACAGGTTCTTCACGATAGAGATGAGGTAGGTGCTCATTTTCACGGTCAATGTAAAGTCTTTCTTGTTTACATTTTTCCAAATGGCGATCAGGGAGTCCTGCATGATATCGTCGATCTCTTCCTCTGTTCCGCTGTTCTTCATGATGAAGTTTCGGACCATAGTATAATAATCGCGGTACATACTCACCAGCGCCTCCTCGTTTCCCTTTTGCAGTTCTTCTACGAGTTGTGCGTCGGAGTACTTCCTAATCCCAAGCATTTGGTAGACCGTTTATATGGTTTAATCGATAAAAGTAAATGCGTACAAATAATAATAAACTTGAAGCGTTACAAATATCGAAGAAATGATAGAACTTCATTTCGGAATACATTTTGCTATCCACAAACAAGAGAACTAAAAGATTAAACAGACTATGAAAAGGTTACTAGGAATTTTTGCAATTGCAATGCTCGGAGGCGTAGTCGCACTGGGCATCAACAACTATTTCTTCACTTCATCTTCTGAACCTCAGAGCATTGAGGAAAAGCAACAGGTGCGATTCACGAATCAGGAATTGATCGAAAGTGCTCAATCCGACTTCGTGGAAGTGGCATCAAGGGCTACGCCTACTGTTGTACACATTAAAACCACTGTGGAAACTGCTTCCAACCAGGGAGAGTTCTTCGACCCGTTCGGATTCTTTGAAAGTCCGAATTACAACATGCCTCGACAAGGTTCAGGTTCAGGTGTCCTGATCACGGGAGATGGATACATTGCTACCAATAACCACGTGATCGAAGGCGCCGGAAAGATCGAAGTCATCCTCAACGACAAGCGATCATACGATGCTGAATTGATCGGCCGTGATCCGGAAACTGATCTCGCACTTCTCAAGATCGAAGAAAAAGAGCTACCATTCCTAAGTTTCGGGAATTCAGATGATCTGAACATCGGTGAGTGGGTTATCGCTGTTGGGAATCCATTCAACCTTACGTCAACAGTAACTGCCGGGATTGTCAGTGCTAAAGGGCGGAACATCAACCTGCTGCGACAAAATGGCGGAGAATATGCCATTGAGAATTTCATTCAAACAGATGCCGCAGTGAACCCGGGCAACTCCGGAGGCGCTTTGGTAAATACAACAGGGGAATTGATCGGGATCAATACGGCGATCGCTTCAAGGACCGGCTCTTATGCAGGATACTCATTTGCCGTTCCGGTGAACCTCGCCAAGAAGATCCTCGACGACCTGTTGAAATACGGGGAGGTGAAACGCGCTATCCTGGGAGTTCGCATTCAGGACATTACCGCTGAATTAGCGGATGAACTCGGCTTGAAAGAGATCGAAGGTGTGTACATCCCGGATGTGGTCGAAGACGGAGCGGCTGACGAGGCCGGTATCAAAAAAGGTGATATCATCCTGAGCATCGATGAGCACGAAGTGAACAAGGCCAGCGAACTGCAGGAAGAGATCAGTAAATACTACCCGGGCGACAAGGTAACGGTCAAACTCAATCGTGACGAAAAGACCATTGAAAAAACCGTTCAACTGAAGTCAAAAGATGGTAGCACCAAGATCGTGACTGAAGTCAACCGCGAAGAGAAAAAGGCACTTGGTGGAGTATTCGAGAATCTCAGTCGCGACGAAAAACTGGAATTGAAAGTCCGAAACGGAGTACGCTTGGCTGAAGTGAACAAAGGTCCATTCCGCGATAAAGGAATTCCGGAAGGTTTTGTCATCACGCATATCGATAAGAATCGCGTGTACACGACCAGCGATGTAGTGAAAGCTCTGGAAAGTAAAAAAGGAACTGTCCTCATCGAAGGAGTGATGTCGAATGGCGAAGAAGAAGCCTTTGCATTGCGCATCGATGAAGACTGATAATACTTGGTTTTAGGTTACTTGTGAATACGAGAGGCCGTTCCGAAAGGAGCGGCCTTTTTCTTTGTCTATCGACATTTGAACTCGGTGCTTTTCATAACTTTGACTCAAACGGATCTCGAATGACCAAACTCAAATTTTGTGGGGCTGCGCAAACAGTAACCGGCAGTTGTCATCTTCTCATTCTCGATGACGGTACGCGCATATTGATGGACTGTGGCCTCTACCAGGGCCGGGAAGAAAAATATGAGGACTTCAATCGCCAGTGGGCATTTGAACCGGACGAGATCGATTACCTCATACTCAGCCATGCCCATATCGATCATAGCGGCAGGATCCCGAAGTTGGTCAAGGATGGTTTCGATGGTGATATCATTTGTACGAGTGCTACCCGTGACCTTGCATCCATCATGTTGATGGACTCTGCCTACATCCAGGAAAAGGATGTGGAATATATCAACCGACGACGAGATCGACTTGGACTGCCTGCAGTGGATCCACTTTACACCATTATGGACGCCAAGCGCTGTATGGACAACTTTGTAGGGATCGGTTACAACCGCTGGTTCACGGTCAAAGATGGTGTGCAAGTGCTCTTCAAAGACAATGGCCACATTTTGGGTAGTGCAAGCGTGACATTGAAGATCACCATGGAAGGTGGTTATGACAAATACATCGGCTTTACCGGTGACATCGGTCGACCCAAAAGACCCATACTTCGTGACCCTCAACCGATGCCCAATGTCGATTACCTCATTTGCGAATCAACCTATGGTGGGCGCAAGCATGACGGTGCACCGGACAACAAAGAAGAACTTCTGAAGGTCATTGAGGAAGCTTGTGTACAGCGGAGAGGTAAGCTGATCATTCCTGCCTTCAGTGTAGGAAGAACTCAGGAGATCGTTTACATGATGGATCAACTGGAAACGGAAGGAAAGCTGCCCTCTATCCCTGTATTTGTGGATTCGCCTCTTGCCATCAATGCTACGGACATCTTCACCATGCATCCGGAGTGTTTCGATGAGGACATTTTACAATACATGCAGGATGATCCTAACCCGTTTGGGTTTAATAACTTGAAGTACACCCGAAGCGTAGAGCATAGCAAGTACATCAACTCGGTCAAAGGACCGGCTGTGATCATTTCTGCCTCCGGTATGATGAGCGCCGGGCGTGTAAAGCATCATTTGAATAACCATATTGAGGATCCCTCAACCACGGTCCTGATCGTGGGATATTGCTCTCCCGGAACATTGGGATGGCAGCTTCGCGAACGCGAATCCGAAGTGCGCATCTTCGGTGAATACAAAAAGGTGAATTGTCAGATCAGGATATTGGATTCCTTCAGCGCCCATGGAGATCAGCAGGAAATGCTTGACTTCCTGGCTCAACAGAACAGGAGCAAACTCAAACGTATATTCCTGGTGCACGGGGAAATGGAGCGTCAACTGGCGTTTAAGGATGCGTTGTTGAGCAACAAATTTCAGGATGTGGAGATCCCTCATTTGCAACAGAGCTACCAACTCAATTTATGAGCTTTACAGATTTGAACATTCTTCATTGGACCACTCAATTAGAATGGTGGTGGTACGTGATACTCTTTCTGGGGGTGATCTTCGTGCGTGATGTATTCTTCAATAGAAAACATGCTATCACCCACAACTACCCTATTGTGGGGCATATCCGCTATATGCTGGAGACCATCGGGCCCGAGCTCCGACAATATATCGTAGCGAACAATAGGGAAGAGCTGCCCTTCAACAGGAGCGAACGAAGCTGGATCTACTCGAGCTCGAAAAAAGAGAACAACTACCAGGGCTTTGGAACGGATCAGGACATCCATGAACCGAATTACCATTTCATCAAGCCAAGCCTCTTTCCGTACATCATGACTGATGACCACCCGAACATGAAGAACCGGGACCTGCTACCTTGTGCCAAAGTGATCGGTGAGTTCAACCAGCGAAAACGACCTTACCGACCCAGATCGATCATCAATATTGCAGCGATGAGCTACGGCTCGCTCTCATCCAAGGCGATCGAATCCCTGAACAAGGGAGCGCTGAAAGCGGGTTGTTACCACAATACTGGTGAAGGTGGACTGAGCCCGTATCACAGCAATGGAGCCGATGTCATGTTCCAGTTCGGAACAGGTTATTTCGGAGTACGGGACCGCGAAGGCAACTTTTCCATGGACATTCTCGAAAAATTAGTTGAGAATAATTCCTTCGTACGTGGCATCGAGATCAAACTTTCACAAGGTGCCAAGCCGGGAAAAGGAGGAGTACTACCTGCACACAAGATCTCTACCGAGATCGCCAAGATCCGGGGTGTCGAAAAAGGGAAAGATGTGATATCCCCTTCATTTCATACAGCTTTTGACGGAGTCGATGGTTTGCTGGATTTCATTGAGGAGATCGCCGAACGCACAGGACTTCCTGTTGGGATCAAATCTGCTGTTGGAAGAACCGAACAATGGGAGTATCTGGCGACGAAAATGAAAGAACGAGGCAAAGGTCCGGACTTCATCACCATTGACGGTGGTGAAGGAGGTACAGGGGCCGCCCCTCCGAGTTTTGCAGATCATGTCAGCTTGCCATTCTTCTACGCATTCAGTACCGTGTACAATATATTCCTCAAGGCAGGTTTGACAGACAGGATCGTGTTCATCGCTTCTGGAAAACTGGGTTTACCGGATCAGGCTGCGAAAGCATTTGCCATGGGCACAGACCTTATCAATGTGGCTCGCGAAGCCATGATGTCGATTGGATGTATTCAAGCGCAGGTTTGCCATACCAATCGATGTCCATCCGGCGTCGCCACTCAAAACCGCTGGCTCATGAATGGAATTGATGTCCCTCTGAAGTCGGACCGCTTTGCCAACTACGCGAAAGCCTTCCGCAAAGAACTACTTGAAGTCACTATGTCGTCGGGATACGAGCACTCATGCATGTACACGATGCATGATATAGAAGTGAGTATGGGAGACAGTAATTATACCAAGACATTGCGCGACTGTTTCGGATATGAAAAGAAACCCGTACATTTCCATGGAATGAAGGAACTGATAGACAGTCCGTATTTAGGAAACCAAGATGGAGGAGCTTAAGAACAACAAGAATGTATTGAACAGAGGTAGCTGGATCATCCTTTGGCGATCGGTCACCGTGATCATTTTGGCAGCTGCTGCGGGAGGGTATATCGTCTACGAGAAATGGCTCGAATACTTACCAGTGTTGATCGGATTCGCTTCTATTTGTCTGATCATGTTCCTGATCTCATTGCGAAGCGTGGCAGTATGGAAATCGCGGCATTTGATACTCGCTGAAAACCCGAAAGAGGTTTGGGAAAAAGCACGTCTCTCCTTCTTGCGTACTTCTATCATGGAAGCGATGACACTTTGGAAATTTGGCGAACGCCGTGAATTCCATCGTCAATACGACGAGCGGATCAATGAGATGCGCGCGCTAATGAAGGAGCGAGGTGAGGAATTGTATGCAGAGAAGGATGAACTTCACGTGCACAAGGCCTTTGGAGCTTCTGTTGTGATCATGGTTCTGCTCCTGATCCTTCTCCTGGGCTCGCTGTTATGGTTCCGATATAGAGACGACGTCACAGAGCGCATTCTCTCGGCGGTCATCTTTATTGTGGCGATCGTCCTACTTGTGATTCAGGTCCAGGTTGTCCTGAAAAGAAATAAAGACGTTATCAGGATCAACAAGCACGGGTTAAAGTTCAAGGCCGGATTTGTGCCCTGGTCTGAGGTTACTTATATCGATGTAGAAGCCGGCAAGAATCTGGTTTACCAGCAGCGTGGGCATGATGAGGAAAGAGTGGATCTGAGCAGTTTAAGTCGGACCCCACATGAGATCGACGAAGCAATCATGTATTTCAGGAATTTACTTCATGAGGCTCCTGCAAATGACGATGAAAGCTCAGAGCCTCAGAATTAATGAGCTCCTTCTGTTTCGTCAATTGATTCGGGCAAATAAAAATGCCTCACGGCCACGATCACGGCCATGAATCCCCACATCGGTACGGCGATCTTGTCGAAGTCGCTGTAGTTGTTCAGGAATCCATGCGTAAAATAAGTGATGAGTCCGAGCAGCGCACCAAGCACGAGATACTTGTACCTCCGATCCCTGCATCGATAGTAGGAATCAAATCCCAGGTAGACGGTGTACAACACCATGATCAGAAAGAAAATCCCACTCAGTAATCCGGATTCTGCCAAAGGCCTGAGGTATTCGCTATGGACATTCCCCAGATCTCCGGAATGTGTGCTGATGATCGACATCTCATTGGATATCTGATACGGCGCATACTGATAGGTATACGTACCCGGACCAAACCCAAGAACCGGCTTATCAAGGAACATTCGATGCGCACAACTCCATCGATTTAGGCGTTCAAGGTTCGACGGATCAGTACTTACATTCGAAAAGGACTGAACATGTTCTTCGATGTCGTCATCACTGTCTTGCTTATTTCGTGAGAGCTCCTCCCAGATCGTCTGTTGAAAGGTGAGAAAGCCGGCAATGACTGTCGCGCAGACAATGGCCACAGTGCGGAATTTGACCTTGAGCAGTAAAAGTCCCCACACGAATAATGCAGCTACAAGGCTGAGCCAACTGGCTCTGGTAAATGAAAATATCACCCCAACGATCACAATTGCGGCCAATCCCAAAGCCATCATCACTCCAAACCAATTCAGGCGCATCCTTTTACCGTATAAACCAAAGACAAGCATCGGTGGGATCACAAAAGAGATCGCAGCAGCATACATGCCGTGATCCGGTAAGAATGGTCGCATTGCTGTGTCGGAGTACAAGCGTGTAAATGACTCAGCAGCATGATTCTTCAAGGTATAAAGCGTGAGTATCGTGGTGGCAATACTGAAACACCATATGAAGATCATCATGACATCTTTCTTTTTGAAGAAGTGAGACAAACCCAGGTAGAACACGAGTATGAACCACGCTCTTGCCAAAGTATACTTGGCGCTGACCAATGGCATGGTAGAGCTGACGCTCGTGATGATCATCCAAAGGAGGTCGAGCCCTATGATGATAGTGAGTGGTTCTTTCAGTACTCGGCGGTCGAATCTTCCTCCGGCGAACAACTGAAAAATGATGCCAATGAAGAGGAAGAAAATAACCGGTTCTGTCGGTATACTCATACCAATACCTCCACCAATATCCTTGACAGGTATACTCAACGGAGTGGCAAATGCCAAAAAGTAGAATAGGTACTTGGTGCGGTAGAAAAGAAGGTAAAATACAATAGGGATCGCGGGTAAGACGAGTATGTAATAAAACTCAAATACAAATGAGACCACGCAAGCGGCTATGAACAAAAAGCCGATGGCGTAAAACCATTTGAGATCCCGCGTAGCGATCATTACGCTGCCTTAGTTCTGCGCGATTGTTCGATGACGAGTAAGACCACAGCAGCAAGGACAAATGTTGCCATCATGGTAAGAAGCACGATGAGTTTTCGTACCGGATAGACCTTCTTCTCCCCTGCAGTGGCATTTGTCAGAACGAATTTGTGCGGAAGAGTCTTCTCAATATCCACTTTCGCCTTGTTGTAGCGTTTGCGGAGCTGACTCAATTCCTCCAGCTCGAGGATCAGTGTCTCATACAAATTGGTGTATTCACTGGCATACTTTGCAAGCGTATCGCGCTGATCCTCCAATTGTCTGATCCTGTCCAGCTTTCCTCCTGAAGAATACAATTTGTACAACCCGTCTGAAATTGTCGCTGCCTGTTCGTCAACGTTAATAATCCCTTTCGCTCCAAGCTCACGAAGTCGTGTTTTCAGATTCCAAACGTAGCTTTCTTTCTTCTTGAATTCCTCTTCAATGATGGCAAATGCCTCTTGAGCTACTTGCTGTTGCACTTCCGTTTTGACAGAGTCATAGACCGCGGCAATGCCATTGGCAATGTCTGCTGCCATTTGCGGGTCCTCGTCCATCACAGATATAGAGATCGACAAATAACGCGTGCGATCGTAACTGATGTTCTTCTTCATCTCCTTACCCAGTTTGGTGTAAGGATATTTCCCGTTGGGATCGATCTCGTAATGCTCCATCAGGTTGTAATTCCTGATGATGCGGTTGGTAAGTTTGTCGGACTTCAGGATCTGCAGAGCGTTCTCTGCTTCTTCTTCCTCTCCGAATGCAAGCACGTCAGCCTCTCGTTTATTGAGGTCTGTGAACATGGCATTACCAATAGAGTTGATCGTAGTGGGATAAAAGATCACCTCCGATCGATACTTTGGTGGGATGAATTGTGGACCTGAGAATATCGCTGCGGCGATACCGGCTACCAAACAAATGACGATCAGGTGCTTCCTCCATCGATAGATGAATTGCAGGATGTCCTGAAAATTAAAAGTCAATGACGTTGACTCTTCACTCTTCATACGCTTATTCTAAAAGGTTGCAAAAATACTACATCAACCCCTTGAACCGTCGCTTTTACTGCTGAACAGACCAAGGAGATCTTTGCTGATCAAGCGGAAAGCCAATGCGGCAAACAGACTTCCTATGACCAGGATTGCAATATGAACGGGAGAATTGTCAAGAAATTGTAAGGTGCCGAAAGCAAGTAGCCATACCGTCACCACGAATCCTGCCCAACGAAGCCACTCAGCATTGGACGGTAAGGCCTCAAGCCTGCGCTGTGCGTTGAATAAACAGCCCATAGCGAACAAAGATTGCGTGAACAACGTAGCCCAGGCAGCTCCTAAAATTCCATGTTTCGGAATAAGATATAGATTCAAGAGCAGATTGATGATCACCGATAGTCCGGCCAGCATGTTCAAAAATCGGAGGCTCCTGTTCGCTGTCAATAAGGTGCCGTAAATGTAAACTACACTGATCGGCAGGAAACAGGCTAAAAGCACCGAAAACGCCTCTGCAGTTTCGAGATCCGCCTTGGCAGGGTACATCAGATACATGATCTCCGGTCCATATATTACGCCCAGACAAACCAGAACGATCGATGGCAAGACCAGCACGCGCATTCCCATGGAGCTCAGTTTGCGGATCTGGGTATGATCCTTCAAGCGAGCACTGAACATCGGGAGTAATATTCCCGACAACAGTACCGCGACCATATTCAGGGCATCGAGTAAACGATAGCCCATTGCATAACGGTCTGCTTGTCCGTCTCCAAGCATGTCCTTGATCATGACCGCATCGATCCGCGTGTAAAGCGACATGAGCGCCGCGAGTAATGCAAATGGTATGGTCTTTCGAAGTAGCTCCTTAATAAACGAGATCTGGAATTTCGAGCGTTCTGAAGCCTCAGTGCGAAGTCTAATATTCACAGCTAGTAACCCAATGAAACTCACACCGACTCCGACCACTTGTATGTACACGAACCGCTCGATCGTGAGCCAATCGGTCCACGCCGGAACCACTAACAATGCTCCGCACAGAACGATCACAATGCTCCGGTCCAACACGGCGAAAATGCCATCCAGCTTAAATCGCTCGTGTGCAGCGATGTTCGTCCGCAAGTAGGTGTTGAATGAAATAATGATCTGCATGAGCGCCAAAGGCAACATGACATGGAGATCTTCCGTCCCAAAACCCAACGCAAAGAAGGTCGCGAACATCACGCCCAGATAAAGCACGGAGAAGAGGAGCTTGGCCTTCAGGATCCCATAAAAGTTCTTATAGAAAAAGCTCCGGTCTCGAGCCACTTCCCGACTATTCATGTTATTGATACCAAGATCCAACAGGATGATGAATAAGATACTGAATGCGAGCAAGCTGAAGTACCGTCCGTAGGATTCAGGAGGTAATAGGTTTTGAACCGCTCTATCTATGGCGAGGATCCAAAGTGCTTTGACCAGAATGTTGATGACCTGAACGAACAGTACATCGCTGTAGAATTTCTTGCCGGACATTCCCGGTCGAAGTTACTCGTTTTTAAGGATGTTGGTCATGAATTCCTCATCCTCCATTCGGGAATCCCAACCATTCTCGATGATCTTCTTCACCAGTCGCGTATTCTCCGCTCCATGCTCCAGCGCCTCACGATATGGCATATTTGTAAAGGTGGTCATCTCGTATTGAGATTTGAACAATTGAGGATAACGCTCGCAAAGCTCGTGTTCCACTTCCTTCTGCTTTAAGAAATCAGCGTCACCAACCAGATCTCTCATCTCTATGAAGTTCTGTAATGCCAGGTCCGCGATGGCGTCCGCGTTGGTCTTGCGACGTTTTTGGTATTCGTCCATCGCCTTGTCCCAGTCGGGCAAGAATTCGTCCAAACACTCGTCCAACACCACGCAATCCTCAAACGCACAATTCATTCCTTGTCCGTAGAAAGGTACCACTGCATGGCACGCGTCACCGATCAAAGCGGCTTTGCCCCGCACCCAGGGATAACAGCGGACGGTAACCAGGCTTCCGGTCGGATTCTCAAAGAAGTCTTCCACCAGTGTAGGCATGAGTGGTACTGCATCCGCAAAATGTGTGTTGAAGAATTTTATGACATCTTCCGCTTCAGTCAGAGTATCGAAGCTATTCTCTCCTTCGAAGGGAAAGAACAATGTACAAGTGAAGGTCTTATCAGGATTGGGCAAAGCGATGAGCATATATTCTCCGCGAGGCCATATGTGCAGACAATTCGGATCAAGGGCGAACTCCCCATCAGCTGTAGGTGTGATCGTCAGCTCCTTGTATCCATGATCCAGGTAGTCCTGTGAATAGTCAAATCGTCCTGTCTTCATCATGCGTATTCTCACTGCTGAGAATGCCCCATCACCTCCAATGATCCAGTCCGCTGAAACGGTATTTTCTGCTCCTGACTCATCCTCGAATGTTGCCTCCCCCTTGTCGAGATCGACGTCCAGGCATTTCTGATTAAAGTACAGGTGTACATCAGGATTCTCATCAGCCAATTCCAACAGATGTTGATTCAAACCACCACGAGAGACAGAGTTTATATGCTGTCCTTCTTTCCCGTATGGTTGGTACGACAAATTCCCTTGCTCGTCGTGCATCATTCGACCTTTCATCGGGATGGCATTTGCGAGTACGGCATCTTTCAGTCCGGCTCTCTCCAAGGCTCTGATACCTCGAGTTGATAATGCCAGGTTGATTGATTTTCCGGCACTGATATCTTCCCTCCGCATATCGGGGCGTCGCTCATATACGTGGACTTCACATCCTCTTTTGGCCATATACACGGCCATTAATGAACCTGCGAGTCCTCCTCCTGCTATGATGATCTTCGGTTTTGACATGAATTTCTGCTTTGCGACAAATGTATGTTATCCAATGTGTTTCGGAGAAATCAACGCATAAGACTTATATCAGTTTGGGTGTCCCGCCAAAGGCGGGCAAGCGGGTGTCTGGAATCGGACCGTAAACTGGGCGTAGTCTTCAGCAAAGGCAGTGAGCGGTGACTACGTCCTTTTACAGCGACCATATACAGCCACGCGATTAATCGCTTGGCTACAAGCGTCCGTGCCATGCAATTTCTCAATTCTCATTACGTTTGACATACATGAGGAACATCGTCCCTACCTTGTTGGCCATCATTTTCATCACCAGCTCCGGATTCTCTAACCGGCAATGGCGAAAATTCTACAAGACACTTCGAAAGACATACGGGCTGGAGTATATACCGAATGATACGGTACATCTGGGTACCTGGATCCCGGATGCTGCACCCAAAATGATGGGTGGTTATTACATGGGATCAGGAGAAGTGAGCAACAAGGAGTATCGAGTCTTTCTGAACGATCTCAGAGCCAATGGAGACCTCGATGGCTACCGTCGCTACTACCCGGACACAACGGGATGGGATTATAAGAATTGTATGTGTGAACCGATGAAGGTCCATTATTTCTACCATCCTGCCTATGATGACTATCCGGTCGTGAACGTAGATCCTGAAGGTGCAAAAGCCTATTGTGATTGGCTTGAAAAAAAGATCGATGCAGAATTTGAGAACGTCTCTGTTTCGGCGCGATTGCCGAAACGAGAAGAATGGATCGCTGCAGCAAACGGAGGTAGAAACTTCAACTACCCTTCCGGACCATTCTTGCGAAATAGTAGAGGTTGTTTCCTGTACAATTTTAAAACGGTCGGAGAAGAGAATATTCGGTTTGATGACGCATCCGGGAAAAGGGAGATCGTTGGACACAGCGCCTATTATGGAAATGACGGAGGATTCTTCACCGTCACTGTGAATTCCTACTTCCCTAATTCGTATGGCCTGTACAATGTGTCCGGTAATGTTGCAGAACTCCTGGCCGATGGTCGCGTTGCTGGAGGTAGCTGGGATTCCTATGGGTTTGATATTCGCATAGGAAGCATTCAGGATTTTACCGAACCGAGTCCGACAATTGGGTTCCGGGTTATGGTGGAATACAAGGAGAAATGACGAATTGAAAGTGATCATTTTAGTAGCTACGCGATTAATCGCGTAGCTACACACCTGTATCAGACTCACCTCCCTTATCTTCGGAGCTTTCAACCAATGAAAGCAGTCACACGCACAAAATACGGAGGTCCGGAAGTCCTTGAAGTTCGGGACATGCCGCAGCCTGAGCCCAAGGATGATGAAATACTTGTTCGGGTGCATGCCACCACTGTCAACCGAACGGATTGTGGCATTCTAACTGCAACACCATTTCCCATTCGTTTTTTCACCGGACTGTTCAAACCTAAGTCGCTCGTCCCAGGTACTGATTTCGCTGGTGTTGTTGTAGCTATTGGGGAAAAAGTCACGAATTTTAGAACAGGTGATCGAGTATGGGGATTGAATGACGAAGGTCTCGCTTCCCATGCCGAATATCTGGTCATCAAGGAGGATGCCGCCGTTATTCCTATCCCTGAAAACATTGACTTTGAAGAGGCTGTGGCTTGTGCCGAAGGTGGGCACTACGCGTTCAACTTCTTGAACAAGGTAAAACTCGTAGAAGGCTCCGAAGTCCTGGTGAATGGCGCTACCGGAGCAATAGGTTCTTCCGCACTGCAGCAACTCAAGAGCAGGAACATATACATCACAGCAGTAGGCAATACCAAAAACTTGAAACTACTTGAGCAACTTGGTGCTGATAAGGTTCTTAACTACGAGGAAGTGGACTTCACTGAAGCGGATGACGAGCAATACGATTTCATTTTCGACGCCGTTGGTAAAAGCTCCTACAGCAAGTGTAAGAAGCTCCTGAAGCGGAATGGGATATACATATCCTCAGAGCTCGGTCCCAGTGCCGAAAACCTGTATCTCCCGTTAATTACGAAAATCCGTGGAGGTAAACGGGTGATATTTCCGATCCCTATTGACCGCAAACGAAGTCTGCTTCATTTAAAGGAGCTCTTCGAAAACGGATACCTTCAAGCTGTGATTGATCGGAAATACAGTGTGGAAGAAATTCAAGACGCATATCGCTATGTGCTGAAAGGTCAAAAGACAGGCAGTGTGCTTATCGTATTCTCTTCTGACGACTGATCATCATCCGTGAAAAACCATAACGAACATAAGATACTTATTGACACATGGCACCGCTGGGGGAGTCTGTTCATAATACTGGTAGGGTTTCTCCTTCACTACCTCTATGACTGGTCGGGCAGATCAACCCTAGTTGCTATTTTGGCTCCGGTCAATGAAAGTGTCTGGGAACATTTAAAGCTCGGGACTTGGGCTACCGTACTGCTCATTTTACTGGAGTACCCGGCTCTGAGGAAATCAACGAATGGTTATTTCATTGCTAAGCTCGCCAGTATCCTCACGTTGAATCTTTTGATCCTGACCATCTTCTACAGCTATCAACTCTTTGTTGATCGCAGCATACTCTTACTGGATATAGGATCCTTCATATTTGGAGTCTTGTTGGGCCAGTACGTTTCGCGTTCTGTAATGATCGCGACGCGAAGCAAAGGTTGGAACTACTTGGGCTCTGCTGGCCTGATGCTCATTCTCGTCATTTTTTCTCTCTTCACGTTTCACCCCCCTCAGGAGACCATTTTCCAAGATGGTAATTCAGGCACATTTGGCATCCCTGAATAGATCCGAAAGTCCTTAACCAATAGAGAAGTACTATTGACAATATAATCATAATCTATTTGACTTATGATGACTTATGTTGAATCTTCGTAAAAAAATATTCAACATGGACAGACTGAAATACCTAGTAGTACTATCCTTCCTTTTTTCGTCGCTCATAGGTTGCGGACCGAAACAACAGGAAGAAACAGCTGAAGGACATGAACACAGCGCCGGTTGCCCAATGGGATTCGGTGATGGTGGTTCCAGTGGACTGAACGTCACCTCAGCGGGAATGACCAATCGAGACTGGTGGCCAAACCAGATCGACCTTAGTGTATTGCGTCAGAACTCTGACAAATCCGATCCATTGGAAGCTGACTTCAACTATCGCAAGGCATTCAAAACCCTTGACTACGATGCTTTGAAGAAAGACATCGAAGAAGTGATGACCACGTCTCAGGATTGGTGGCCTGCCGACTGGGGCAATTATGGCGGACTCTTCATCCGTATGGCATGGCACAGCGCGGGAACGTATCGTACCGGAGACGGTCGAGGTGGTTCCAGGGAAGGGCAACAGCGCTTTGCGCCGTTGAATAGTTGGCCTGATAACGCCAACCTCGACAAAGCACGTCGCTTACTATGGCCAATCAAAAAGAAATATGGCCAAAAGATCTCATGGGCCGACCTCATGATCCTCGCAGGAAACGTAGCTCTGGAGTCCATGGGATTCGAAACTGCCGGATTCTCTGCCGGCCGTGTAGACATCTGGGAACCTGCCAGCAATGTATACTGGGGTAAAGAGTCGAAATGGCTCGACGACAAGCGTTACAGCGAAGAAGGTCGCGATCTCGAAGATCCTTTGGCAGCTGTACAAATGGGACTTATCTACGTGAATCCGGAAGGACCGAACGGTAATCCGGATCCGGTTGCAGCGGCCAAAGATATCCGCGAGACTTTCGGACGTATGGGTATGAACGACGAAGAGACCGTAGCTCTTATTGCAGGTGGTCACACACTCGGTAAAACACACGGAGCAGGACCTGCATCGCACGTAGGACCAGAACCGGAAGCCGCAGGGATCGAAGAACAAGGATTTGGCTGGAAAAGTGATTATGAATCCGGTAAAGGGAAAGATGCAATTACTTCTGGTCTGGAAGTGATCTGGACTCCAACGCCTACTCAATGGAACCATGGATTCTTCAATATGCTCCTTAACAATGAGTGGGAGCTAACTAAGAGTCCTGCAGGAGCTCACCAATGGGTTGCCAAAGATGCTGCGGAGATCTTCCCGGACGCATTTGATTCTACCAAGAAACACAAGCCAACCATGCTTACCACGGACCTTTCATTGCGTTTTGATCCCGAATACGAAAAGATCTCTCGTCGTTTCCTGGACAATCCGGAAGAATTCGACCAGGCGTTCGCACGTGCGTGGTTCAAACTCACTCACCGCGACATGGGTCCAAGTTCCTCTTACCTCGGACCTGAAGTGCCGGAAGAAGAATACAGCTGGCAAGATCCAATTCCTGCACGCGATCATGATCTGATCACAGCAGGTGATATTGCCACGCTCAAAGGACAGATTCTGAATTCAGGACTTACTACCAGCGAACTGGTAACTACTGCTTGGGCATCTGCATCCACCTACCGTGGTTCAGATCGTCGAGGAGGAGCAAATGGTGCTCATATCAGACTGGAGCCTCAACGCAGCTGGGAATCCAATAATCCGGAGCAACTGAATAAGGTGCTCGGAAAATTGGAGGAGATCCAGAGCGCATTCAACGCGAGTGCAGGAAGCAAGAAAGTCTCTATGGCTGACCTCATCGTTCTGGGTGGTTGTGCGGCTGTGGAAGACGCAGCGAAAAAAGCTGGTTATAACCTAACTGTTCCCTTTACTCCGGGAAGAATGGACGCTCTACAGGAACAAACAGATGTAGAAGGCATGGCCGTTCTCGAGCCGATGGCTGACGGTTTCCGCAACTACAAGAAAACGAACTACACTTTCTCCACGGAAGAACTGCTCGTTGATAAAGCTCAGCTACTTACCCTCACTGCTCCGGAAATGACCGTAATGGTGGGTGGAATGAGAGCTCTGGGTGCGAACTACGACGGTTCTGCACACGGTATCTTCACCTCAAATCCTGGTACTCTTACCAACGATTTCTTCGCCAATCTGCTTACGATGGACAACGAGTGGAAAGCCACAGACGACAGCAAAGAAGTGTTCGAAGGTAAAGATCGCACGAGCGGCGAGGTAAAATACACCGCTACACGCGCTGATCTGATCTTCGGCTCGAACTCTGAACTGCGCGCACTTGCGGAAGTATATGCAAGTGATGATGCTAAAGAGAAATTCGTGAACGATTTCGTAGCGGCATGGAACAAAGTCATGATGCTCGATCGTTTCGATCTGTGGGAGAGATAATCGAATCTTTGATATACAAAAAAGCCCATCAATCGATGGGCTTTTTTTATTGGTACGGCAGAGATCAATAACAATATTCCCCAGCCTCGATCAACCGCTTTGCGATCTGTTTTCTCAGGGCGATCGTATTGTAGGGGTCTGTCTTCGTAAATCTCTTCACTCCGATCAACATCATGCGAAGCTCATCACCTTCGGCAAAACCGCATACCGCATGTTTACCTGCCATGTGAACGCGTTCCATGGCGTCGGACAAATAACAACGCGTCAATTCCAACTGTGCTTCGGCTGCTTCCTCGCCTTTCATCGCGATCAATTTCTCTGTTCGGAGTACGGCTGATTCCATAGTGAATACGAAGAGCGCCATATCCGCGATGTTCATCAGGATCTCCTGTTGCTTTTCCAACTCCATCATGAACTTCTGCGCGGCAGCTCCTGCGACCATCAGGATGGCCTTTTTTGCATTGGCCACGTATTTCTTCTCTGCTGCTAGCGGATGTGAATCATCGTCATCTCCAAAGTCGGGAATGGACATGAGCTCTTCCTGAATTTGCATAGCGGGACCCATCAGATCCAATTCGCCTTTGAGAGCCTTCTTAAGGACCTGACCCACCGCCAACATACGGTTGATCTCATTGGTTCCTTCAAAGATCCTGTTGATCCGTGAATCACGGTAGTACCGGGCCACAGGGTATTCCTCGGAGTAACCTGTTCCCCCAAATACTTGTACCGCTTCGTCAACCACATAATCGAGCACCTCAGAACCCAATACCTTGAGCAGGGCACATTCGACGTTGAATTCTTCGGCGGCCTTGAGTTTGGCTTCTTCAGGTGCCATACCCTGGTCTTTAAGTGCAGTGATCTGATCGCGGATAAGGTCTGCCACTCGATATGTTGCCGATTCGCAAGCAAATGTCCGTACGGCCATTTCAGCCAGCTTGTGTTGGATGGCTCCAAAACTGGAGATCGGCACACCGAACTGCTTGCGCTCATTGGCATACTGCACAGCTACTTCCGTCACTTGCTTACTCCCTCCCATTACCATTGCTCCCAATTTGAAGCGACCGATGTTCAAAACGTTGAAGGCGATCTTATGCCCTTTGCCTACTTCACCCAGCAAATTCGTTCGAGGAATTCGCACATTTTCGAGGAAGACCTGACGGGTGGAGGATCCTTTGATCCCAAGCTTTACTTCCTCATCGCCAAGGGTCAGACCCGGTGTCCCACGCTCCACAATGAAGCCGGTGAAATGCTCTCCATCCACTTTCGCGAACACAATAAAGAGATCCGCAAAACCGGCATTGGTGATCCACATTTTTTGTCCATTCAGGACGTACTCATCTCCGTCCAGAACAGCTTTGGTCTTGGCTGCGAGCGCGTCGGAACCGCTATCGGGTTCTGTCAGACAATAGGAAGCCTTCAATTCGCCACTCGCAAGTCGCGGTAGGTATTTCTGTTTCTGTTCCTCCGTACCGAAATACAGGATCGGAAGCGTGCCGATTCCCGTATGAGCTGCCACGGCTACACCAAACGACAAACTCTTGCCCTGTATAAACTCCAGTTCAGTCTTTGACGCTGT
>VMBT01000438.1_pt1 | contig 26917 bp, 25 predicted proteins | sample 4404301 | NCBI WGS metagenome assembly VMBT01 (sample SAMN12238535, study PRJNA552566) | marine metagenome | isolation source: Coastal seawater | place: USA: coastal Georgia, Sapelo Island | collected 2008-08/2009-08
CTGCAGGTATTAACTACAGGGCCTTCCTCCCTACTGAAAGTGCTTTACAACCCTAAGGCCTTCTTCACACACGCGGCATGGCTGGATCAGGGTTGCCCCCATTGTCCAATATTCCCCACTGCTGCCTCCCGTAGGAGTCTGGGCCGTGTCTCAGTCCCAGTGTGGCTGATCATCCTCTCAGACCAGCTAGAGATCGTCGCCTTGGTAGGCCTTTACCCCACCAACTAGCTAATCTCACGCAGGCTCATCCAATAGCGCAAGGTCCGAAGATCCCCTGCTTTCCCCCGTAGGGCGTATGCGGTATTAATCCGAGTTTCCCCGGGCTATCCCCCTCTACTGGGCAGATTCCTACGCGTTACTCACCCGTCCGCCGCTCGACGCCTGGGAGCAAGCTCCCATCGTTTCCGCTCGACTTGCATGTGTTAAGCCTGCCGCCAGCGTTCAATCTGAGCCATGATCAAACTCTTCAGTTCAATCTTAGAAGTGGCCACTTTCCTACTACTGTCAGGACTACAGACTCTGACAAAGAAAACGACCACCATAATAGTGCTCAAAGATTAAGAAACTACTGCTGTTTTATTTCTTTCTACCGATACAAGTATCTGTAGGCGGAAATAATAAAGCTTAATAAATAAATTAACGCAGTTGCTTACTTTGATGGTTCTGTATGGCATTCAGGACTGGCCTGTCCGCCAGAACCTAAGTTAATTAGATCCCGTGAACCACTTCAGCAAGCACCCACCTCTATTGCTTGATTTACTTTTTAAAGAGCCAAATAACCCCCGTGACTAACGTCACAGAGAGCGCGCATTATACGCACTTAGTCTTGCTTAGCAAGCATAAAAAAGACAAATTCGAAATAAATTTTCCAGATCTGCCCAAACCGCCTGCAGGCCACGTGATACGTGCCCTTCAATCTGATCAATAATCGTTCAGATGAACCCCTGAAGGCCTTTTACGGCGCTGTTGTTTCAAGGGAGCGCGATCATAGCGCATGCATTCGGGGCACACAACCAGAGAATGCGACATCCAGGCCTACTTCTGAGCTAGGAGCGGGGTAATTTCGCCAGATGGAACAGCTTCTTTCCCCTTTTCAGAATCAGATACTGCCCGTGCAGGGCCTGCGACCCGGTGAGTTCGGCATCCGCCTCTGAAATCACCTCCCCGTTGACGCTTACGGCCTTGTTGCCGATAAACTCGCGGGCCATCTTGTTCGATTTCGCCAGCCCGGTTCGCACGAGCACATCAACAAGCCCCACAGGCAGGGCTTCGAGTTGCGTGCAGGGCAGGCCATCGAGCTCCAGCTGGGCCAGATCGCTTTCGGTCAGGCGACCAATATCACCGGAGAATAGCGCCTGACTTATTCGCGCCGCCGCGGTGTAGCCTTCTTCACCGTGCACCAGTCGCGTGGCTTCCCGGGCCAGAATACCCTGAGCCTCGGGACGACCCTGAGCTTCCCGATCACTGCGCTCTATCTCTGCAATCTCGACCGGGGACAAAAAAGTGAAATAGCGCAGAAATTTGTAAACGTCGGCATCAGCAACGTTGAGCCAGAACTGGTAAAACGCATAGGGCGAGGTTTTGGTGGGACTGATCCAGATGGTACCGGATTCAGTCTTGCCAAATTTGCTGCCGTCGGCTTTGGTCACCAGCGGCGTTGTTACCCCGAAGACCTGCTGCTGGTGCATGCGGCGGGTCAGATCAATACCGCCGGTAATGTTGCCCCACTGATCGCTCCCGCCGACCTGAACCGAGCAGTTATAGCGCTTGTTCAATTCAGAGAAATCGTAGGACTGCAGAAGCATATAGCTGAATTCGGTGAACGAAATCCCTTCACCTTCCCGATCGATGCGCTGCTTGACCGATTCTTTCTGGATCATCGCGTTGACTGAGAAGTGCTTGCCCACGTCACGCAAAAAACCCAGCACATCGTAATTCTGAGTCCAGTCAAGATTGTTGGCCAGAATGGCCGAATTGCTGCCGCAATCAAAATCCAGAAATTGACTCAGCTGCGGCTTCAGCCGCTCTACCCAGGACTCCACCAGATCAGTCGAGTTCAGACTGCGCTCGCTGGATTTAAAGCTGGGGTCACCGATCAGGCCTGTCGCACCCCCGACCAGCGCAATGGGCTGATGCCCTGCCATCTGAAAGCGTTTCAGCACCAGAAGCGGCACCATGCTGCCCACATGAAGGCTCTCCGCGGTCGGATCGAAGCCACAATATACCGTGCGACTGCCAGAGAGCAGGTGCTCCCTCACGCCTTCACCGCCCGCCAACTGAACCAGCAGATCGCGATCTTCCAGATCGGCAATGATATCGGTAACAGATTCCGTCATGTGTTGTCTAAATCCTCAGGTTGGTCGGGCTGGCTCCGAAAACACCGGTATGCAGGTCAAACAGGGTTTTCAAAGCGCTGGAATTTTACACTAATGTCAGGCGTTTCGGGGAAAATCGGCGAGCGCGGCTAGGAATGCACCGACCTGTTGCTATAATGCGGCGCCACGCGCGACTCGACTTGGCGCGCGGGCAAAGCACGGGATGAGACCGAGATTAAGAATCATCAAGCTAAGAAGTATCGATATGCCTCTTGTTGACGTCGCCAAGCAGTTCCTCCAGCGTTACTACCCGCAGAAGCATCTGAGGATCGCGTCTGGCTTGGCGGTACTCACTGTTGTACTGCTGCTACTGCCTGAACCCGACGGGTCAGCTGTCACAGATCAGGCGCGACTGACCATTCCGGTCGCGACCGGCTCCCAGCGCGAGGAGCCAGAGGTTAACGCGCCGGCCGCCGACATCAGTGACGCCGGGATCGAAGGTATTGCCGCCGTCGGCTCTGGTACGGCAGTCCCCGGATATCCGCAAGTGAGCGCAGATACGGCCATGCCGTCAGACACTGCGACCTGGCAAAACGTCGTCGTGCGAAGCGGTGACAATCTCTCTGCCATATTCAAACAGGTGGGTTTGAGCGATCAGGACATGTTCCGGGTACTCAACAGCAGTGAGGAAGCCGCGGTGCTCAATCGGCTGTTTCCGGGATATCAGCTGGATTTCATGATGCCGACGGCCGGTGAACTTGCCCAGCTGCGGGTGCTGAAATCTCCGCTTGAAGGCTTTATGTTCACACGCAACGATCAGGGATATGCCGTGGAGCCCATCGTCAAGGTTGCAGACCTGGCGGAAGCGTTTCGGGTTGGCACTGTTTCCGACAGTCTCTTCATGGCCGGCCAAAAAGAGAATATTCCGGCGGAACACATCATGGAGATGGCAAATATCTTTGGCGGTGTCATCGACTTCATTCTTGATCCGAGACAGGGAGACCAGTTCAGCATTCTCTACGAAGAGCAATACCTTGATGGTGAATACATCGGACACGGCGATATCCTCGCAACCCAGTATATCAATGATGGCGAAGTATTTACGGCCATTCGCTACATTAATGAGGAAGGCGAAGCCGGTTATTATTCACCGGAAGGGGAAAGCATGCGCAAAGCCTTCCTGCGCAGCCCTCTGGATGTCTTTCGAATCAGCTCAAATTTCAATCCGCGTCGGCGGCACCCCATTCTCAATACCATTCGGGCCCACAAAGGCACCGATTATGCGGCACCGACTGGCACTCCGGTACGCGCCACCAGTGATGGCAGAGTCACCTGGGCAGCGCGCAATGGTTCTTTCGGCAACCTGGTTGTAGTCAAGCATGAAGGCGGCTTCGAGACTAAATATGCCCATCTGTCGCGCTACGCCGTGCGAAAAGGAGAGAGAGTACGACAGGGCGAAGTCATCGCCTACGTCGGTGCCACCGGAGGCGCCACCGGTCCACATTTGCATTATGAGTTCCTGATGAATGGCGTTCATCAGAACCCGCGGACGATACTCGACAGACTGCCTAAGGCGGTGTCCATCGAGCTGGAAGAAATGGATCGGTTCCGGTCCCAGACAGCGCGGCTGCTCGACCATTTTCAGAATCTCAACAGCAGCCAGCTGTTCAGCCTCAATCAGCCCAGCGCGGACTGAACCAACATGGTTACTCGAGCACTCTATATCGGGCTCATGTCAGGGACCAGCGTTGACGCGGTGGATGCGGTGCTGGTCGATCTGGCTTCACCGGCTCCATCTCTTGTTGCTGTCCACAGCCATCCTATTGCCGACGAGCTTCGCGGCACGATACTGAAATTGTGCAGCGGTGATGTTGCAGGCTTGCCCGCGCTGGGCGAGGCGCATATCGCGCTGGGCGAAGTCTTCGCACAAGCCAGCCTGAGTTTGCTGAAACTCGCTGACATTGCTGCCGAGGAAGTCGTGGCCATTGGCAGCCATGGTCAGACCATCTGGCACGAACCCAATGGAGACAAACCCTTCACCCTGCAGATCGGAGACGCCAACACTCTGGCCGAGCTGACCGGGATCACCACGGTGTCGGACTTTCGCGGCCGCGATATGGCCGCCGGGGGTCAGGGTGCACCTCTGGCACCCTTGCTGCATCAACATCTGTTTACCTCTGCCCGCACCAGCCGGGCGATAATCAATATTGGCGGAATCAGCAACATCACGTTTCTGAACCCGGCGACACCGCCGTTCGCCTTTGATTCAGGGCCCGGTAATGTGTTGATGGACGGGTGGATCGCGCAGCATCGCGGGCGTAAATTTGATGAAAACGGCAGCTGGGCCAGGGAGGGCGTGGTTCACAGCGCGCTGCTTGCCAAGCTCCAGCAAGATGCCTACTTCAGCAAGGGGCGGCCCAAAAGCACCGGCCGGGAACTGTTCAACAGAGCCTGGCTTGAGACCAAACTGGAGTCACTTGATGAGCCGGTGGCGCCGGTTGATGTGCAGGCCACGCTGGCTCAACTGACGATCCAGTCCCTGATCAACGCACTTCATGAGCACGGCGACCCGGAAGAGATTTATGTTTGCGGTGGAGGCGCACACAACCGGACGCTGATGGAGGGTCTCGCAAACGCCCTCGCCACCCGGACAGTGAGCACTACCGAAGTGCTCGGGATACACCCCGATTGGGTGGAAGCGATTGCGTTTGCCTGGCTCGCCAAACAGACACTGGATGGCAGGGCAATGGAGACATCCGGATTCACGGGCGCCAGAGCACCGGTGGTGCTGGGGGCTATTTACCAGCGCTAGCTGGCGGAAACGGCGCATCCGGCGCGCGCCCGGATCAACACCGGATTTACCGGCGGCGGCAGCGCGACAGGGTCAGGCAGTTAAATCGAGAATGACGCACCGCAGCCACAGGTGGTGGTGGCCATGGGATTGTCCACCACAAAACGGGCGCCTTCCAGACCCTCGACATAGTCAATTTTTGCACCCACCAGATACTGGTAACTTAACGGGTCCACCAGCAACTCGGCATCGTTGTTTTCAATAACGGTGTCGTCCTCGTTGACCGTTTCATCGAAAGAAAACCCATACTGAAACCCGGAGCAACCTCCGCCGGTCACAAAAACCCGCAGCTTCAGGCGATCGTTTTCTTCCTCTGCGATCAGACTCTTGACCTTTGCCGCGGCGTTATCGGTGAAGGTCATGATGACCGGTTCTGCTGTTTGGACTACTGACAAGGGAACCTCTTTACACTTCGAGTATCAGTCTGTGCAATTAACTTTGTTTGAGGGAAGATCTTTCAGACGATCGCTCAAACAGCAGCTTGTTGCGATCTGCCCCGATGAGCTTGGTATCTGACTGGTTGGAGCCGATATGCATCAGATTGCCATTGACCTCTGAACCCATCACCATCTCGATCAGGTTGTAGTAAACGTTTCCCATCACCACGGCTTTGGCGGCCAGCTCAATGTGGGTTGCAGAGCGCACATCGCCCTGTACCAGCCCATTGATCACCGCCGACGGGACACAGATTTCCCCCTCAACTGACCCGCTCTCGGCAATGCGGATGAGTGCAGCAGAATCGTCCTCTGCATAGATATTACCCTTCACCTTACCTTCGATGATGAGCTCACCGGTAAAGTGAAGATCCCCGACAATTTCCGTGCTGCGCGAGACGAGCGTGTGCGCGTGGTTAGACGCCTGTGGCAGTGTGCCTTTGGACTTACCAAACATCTGCTGCTTCCTGATTTCCGATCTTATGACGGGATTGCCGTATTGGCCGGCACCCAACGGGTTAAGTCTCACTACTCGAGGGCGACTACCCAACCGAAGTCCTCGTTGATCCGCTTGGACACCGGTTCAGTGGCCACAGCAGCGATCTGGATCCGATCCGGCTGAAAGCCTTCCGGCAGAGCCAATTCGCCCTCAATGTTCTGAAAATATTTAAAGCGGAGCCGGATGTCCAGCTCATCCTCAAACTCGGACAGATCCCGAAGCGGCAGGATCACCTGTTGATCCTGCAATTGCCCCACCAGGTTAAAATTCACATGGCCGGTCAGATAGGTGTCGCCATCAGCATCTTGCTGGCGCATTACCAGCTTGTATCGATACCGGTCCGGAGACCGGGTCGCATCAATATCAAGTTGCCCGATCACCAGCCCTGTTTCTTCAGTCTCTTCCTCAACAACCTGCCGATAGAAAAGCACGTCTTCCTCAAGCTGCGCGACCCTCTGTCGCAGAGCGGTCAGCGTCTCCTGCAGCTCAGCGCCGGTCTGCTGGTCCACCGCACTCGAGCGATCCAGAATGGCAATTTGTCTTTTCAGTGCTTCATTCTCCTGACGCAGGTCAGTCAGTTGAGCCGACAATTCACGCTTCTCTGCCTGCTCGCCTTGTTGTGTCAGCACTGTAGCGTAGTAAGCATAACCCCACCCTCCGGCAGCACTGACCGCGACCCCGGTGAGCAGCAGCAAAGTAAACAGGACACGCCGACCGGGCCGGTAAGGCACGACCATCATTTTTTCCTGCCTGCTTCCTTTGACTACATTAGGCATTTCAGTAACTCAATAAACAGAGATCCCAATCAGGGCAGTAAGGCAACGACCTCGAGCCCCTTTGTTTCCTCAAAACCAAACATGATGTTCATATTCTGCACCGCCTGTCCTGATGCACCTTTCACCAGATTATCCTCAGCGGCCAGCACGATGACTGTCTCGGTGTCCGGTGAATAGGATACGGCAAGGCTGCAGCGATTAGATCCTTTCACGTCCCGGGTCGCAGGCAGCTCGCCGGGTGGAAGCACTTCAACAAAGGGCTCATCGGCGTAGCGCGTTTCATACAAGGTCTGCAACTGCGCCTGATCAACTGCAACACCTGCTTTCACCTGGCCATACAGGGTCGCCAGAATGCCCCGAATCATGGGCGTCAGGTGCGGCACGAAGGTCAGCCCCACCGGTCCCTGATTGGCCTGGGACAGCCCCTGACAAATTTCCGGATGGTGACGATGACCACTGACTCCGTAAGCTTTAATTGACTCACCGGCTTCACAATACAGAAAATCCTCGACCGCCTTCCGACCTGCGCCGCTGACGCCGGATTTGGCGTCGGCAATGAGCCTGGAGGTCTCAAGCAGGCCTGCTTCTATCAGGGGCAGAAAGCCGAGCTGGACCGCCGTTGGATAACATCCGGGAACCGCAACCAGGCTGGCCTGCCGGATCAGCTCGCGATTCACCTCTGGCAGCCCGTATACGGCCTGCTCTACCAGATGAGGCGCCAGGTGTGATGTCCGGTACCAGCTTTCCCACAGCGCGACATCGGTGATGCGGAAATCCGCTGACAGATCAATCACACGAACGCCGGCTTCCAGCAGATCGGCGGCGGCTGTCATGGCAACCGTGTGTGGCGTCGCAAAGAAAACAACATCGCAGTCTTTCAGGGCTGGGCTGTCCGGCGCTGAAAATGTCAGATCAACATGGCCGCGAAGATTGGGAAATTGTGTCGCCACTGGCCTGCCCTGCTGCTCCCTGGAGGTGATGACGAGCAGCTCAACGTCCGGCCGAGGAGCGAGCAGCCGCAGCAGTTCCACGCCGGTATATCCGGTTGCGCCTACGATGCCGGCCTTAATCATTGCTGACTTTCCTTGCTGGTCTGAACACATCAACAGCGCGCTCTGCCGGTCCGGGTAAGATCCGGTTCGCGCTGGGGCCGCAAATCATACACTGGCACGATACAATTGCAATCTCACAGCCCAATTAACGCAAAAAATCAATAACTTAGGTCGCTGTTTCAGTAGTCCCTTATATAATGAAGGGGTAGAATAGCGACTCAAGCAAGCGACGAGCCAAATACACCGATGCTCTGGATCAAATCTTTTCACATAATCGCGGTAGTCTGCTGGTTCAGTGGTCTTTTCTATCTGCCACGACTGTTTGTCTACCATGCCATGAGCGAGGATCAGCCCAGCAAGGACCGCTTTGTCATCATGGAGCGTAAGCTCTTTTGGGGAATCACCACCCCTTCCATGGTGGCCACGCTGGCGCTGGGTTTCTGGTTACTCTATGGAAACTGGAGCTACTTCATGGCCTGGTGGTGGATGCACGTCAAACTGGCGATGGTCGCACTGCTGGTGATCTATCACGTCGTCTGCTGGTGGCACATGGTTCAGCTGCGTGACGAACGCAGTGTCCGGGGCCACGTATTCTTCAGAATCTTCAATGAGCTGCCGGTATTCCTGCTGGTGGGTGTCGTGGTTCTGATCGTCGTCAAACCGACGCTGTAGTGCAGGACGCCAAACCGACAGTTATGTGTTTCTCCGGGCTTGATCCCACCGGGGGTGCCGGCATTCAGGCCGATGTCGAGACACTTTTCGCTCTCGGCTGCCACACCACTCCGATCATTACCTGCCTGACCACTCAGAGCACAGAGAATGCGCTGAGCGTCAGAGCTGTCGATGCCGACCTGATGCGGGATCAGGCCCTTACCGTGATCGCCGACATGCCGGTGCACGCGTTCAAGATTGGCCTGGTGAGCGCCGCTGACAGCATCAAGGCTATTCACGCCGTGATCCGCGAGCATCCCGACATTCCTGTCGTAGTGGATCCAGTGTTTGCCGCAGGCGGCGGCTTTGAGTTCAGCGCAACCGACCTCCGCGAGGTACTGCGCAGTCTGTTAGTGCCCATGAGTACCGTGTTGACCCCCAATCTCATTGAACTGACGCGATTGATACCCAGCAGCGATTCAGCGGATTCCGCGGTGACAGAGCTTCTGTCCACGGGCTGTAAGCACGTGCTTGTTACCGGAACGCATGACGAAACGGAAGCGGTTGAAAACCGCCTGTACTCGGCAGACAGGGAGATTTCAAACCAGACATGGCCGCGACTGAACGGCTCCTATCACGGCTCAGGCTGTACGCTGGCAGCGGCAATCGCCGGCTATCTGTCCCTCGGCATGGAAGTGAAAGAGGCCGTGAGGCAGGCGCAAGATTTTACCTGGCAATCCCTGAAACACGGCTTCCGCCCTGGTTCTGGACAATTCATTCCAGATCGGGCCTGCTGGAACAGGCGGGACCGATAAGATGGCTCGCCACCTGAGCGGCATCTACGCCATCGCAAATGATTCTCTGATGACGCCAGAGCATTTACTTGCCGCCGTCGAAGGCGCGCTCGCAGGCGGTGTCCGGCTGCTCCAGTACCGCAACAAAGCGGCAGCCACCCGGCCAGCCGACAGAAGAGTGGCAATCGGCTACGAGCTACTGGAGATATGCCAGCAATATCAGGTACCGCTCCTGATCAACGATGACCTTGAGTTCTGCGCTGAAATTGGCGCGCAGGGCGTACACCTCGGCCAGCGAGACGGTGACTGCCGTTCTGCTCGCGCGAAGCTCGGGCCGGACGCCATTATTGGTATTACCTGCCATGACTCCCTGACACTGGCACAAACCGCTGCGGCGGACGGGGCCGACTATGTGGCGTTCGGACGTTTTTTCCCCTCAGTCACCAAACCGGAGGCGACGCCGGCGGCGTTAGACATTCTGACCGGGGCTCGTACACAACTCGATATTCCGCTGGTTGCGATCGGCGGCATCAATGCGGACAATGGCGGCTCACTGATTGAAGCAGGCGCCGACATGTTGGCGGTCATTCATGGCCTGTTCGGCGAGCTCGACCAGACCAACGCAGAAGACATCAGGCAACACGTCAGACAACGTGCTGAACGACTGACCTCCCTGTTCACCTGACAGGTCGGAGTCGGCGCGCGAAGCAGCAACATCATCTGAAGGTATTATTATGAAACACGATCGGTCCCAGGCACTTTTCGAACAGGCGCAAAAAGTGATCCCGGGAGGGGTAAATTCGCCGGTACGCGCTTTCAAAAGCGTGGGTGGTAATCCGTTATTTATCAAAGGTGGCGAAGGCGCTTACGTGGTAGACAGCGACGATAACCGCTACGTGGATTATGTCGGCGCATACGGCCCTCTGATCCTCGGCCATCGTAACCCGGCGGTGCTGGCCGCTCTCAGTAAACAACTGGAAGCGGGTCTGGGCTACGGCGCAACAACTGCCGAAGAAGTGAGCATAGCCGAAAAAATGTGCGCACTCGTCCCTTCTCTGGAACAGGTGAGGCTGGTAACTTCGGGCACCGAGGCCACCATGAGCGCCATCCGCTTGGCGCGGGGTTTCACCCGTCGTGATCTGGTCGTCAAATTTGAAGGCTGCTACCACGGTCATGTGGATGGCCTTCTCGTCAAAGCAGGATCAGGCGCACTGACACTCGGCGAACCGGATTCGCTCGGGGTGCCAAAATCCTACACCGATCTCACGCACGTGCTGACCTACAACGACAGTGAAGGTGTAAAGAGTTTCTTTAAAGAAATGGGCGAGCAGGTTGCCTGCATCATCGTAGAGCCAGTCGCCGGCAATATGAACTGCGTGCCGCCGGTTCCCGGCTTTCTGGAAACGCTGAGAGAGTGCTGCGATGAGTCCGGCAGCGTGTTGATCTTCGATGAGGTCATGACCGGTTTTCGGGTAGGTCTCGGCGGCGCCCAGGCTGTCTACGGAGTGACACCTGATCTGACGGCACTGGGCAAAGTGATCGGTGGCGGCCTGCCGGTTGGCGCCTTTGGCGGGCGCAAAGACATCATGGATCATATTGCGCCAAACGGCGCGGTCTATCAGGCCGGGACGCTGTCAGGCAGCCCACTGGCCGTAGCAGCAGGACTCGCCATGCTTGACGCTCTGACAGAACCCGGATTCTATGACGAGCTGACGGCGAGTACAGCGAGCCTGCTGTCAGGCTTGCAGGAGCGAGCCGACGCAGCCGGCGTGCCGTTTACTACGAATCAGGTAGGGGGCATGTTTGGATGCTTCCTGAACAGCGCTGAAAAAGTCACCAGCTTGTCGGAGGTCATGGCCGGCGATGCAGGTGCATTCCAGACGTATTTCCATGTGATGCTGGAAAACGGAATCTACCTGGCCCCTTCTGCCTTCGAAGCCGGATTTGTTTCCGCGGCTCATGGCCCTGAGGAAATCCAGCTCACGCTGGATGCTGCAGAAAAAGCCTTTCACCACATTAAAAAATCCGCTTAACAACTGAGAACCTGTCTCCATGAAATATGACGTATACGGCATCGGCAATGCCCTGGTGGATAAAGAATTCGAAATCGAAGATGACTTCCTGAAAGAATTTTCAATCGAAAAGGGAATGATGACCCTGGTTGATCGTGAACAGCAGGATCAACTGCTGTCTGAACTTACCCGGCGATACGGCGTGAAAACCCGTTCCGGCGGGGGGTCTGCGGCGAACACCCTTTATGCCATCAGCCAGTTCGGCGGCAGCGCATTCTACTCGTGCCGAGTCGCCAATGATGAAACCGGCGATTTTTTCCTGCAGCAGCTGGGGGACCACAACATACAGACCAACAAAAACAGTCAGCGGGTGGAAGGCGTCAGCGGAAGATGCATTGTGATGGTGACCCCCGATGCTGAGCGAACCATGCACACCTATCTGGGGGTGTCCGATAACATCTCCATCTCGGAAATGGATTTTGAGGCGGCATTGAACTGCGAGTATATGTATCTCGAGGGATATCTGGTGACCTCCGATACCGCCCGGTCTGCCATCATTGAAATGAAGGACTTTGCCAAAAGTAACGGCATCAAAACCGCCATGACGTTCTCTGACCCCTCCATGCTCGAGTACTTTAAAGACAACGTGAATGAAGTCCTAGGCGATGGCGTAGACCTGCTTTTCTGCAACCTCCAGGAAGCGCAGTTATGGTCGGGCGAAGCAGATCTGGATAAAGCTGTTGAAGCGCTTAAGACCATAGCCAAACAGTTCGCTGTGACCACTGGTGCGGACGGTTCTCTTTTGTGGGATGGCGAACAGTTACTGACTATCGCACCCCGTCGGGTTCCCGTGGTAGATACCAACGGCGCTGGCGATATGTACTCAGGCGCTTTCCTTTACGGGATTACCAACGGCATGGGCTTTGAAGAGGCCGGATCGCTTGCCAGCGTGGCTTCCGCGACTGTCGTCACCCAGTATGGCCCGAGGCTGGATCCGAAAGCGCACAAACAGTTGCTTTCGCTGTCTTAGCAATCGGGAGATCAGGCCTCGGGCAGAGGCTGGGTCTGTGCAGGCATCGGCGGTTTAGAGATAACAAAACTCGCAGGGGTGAGAAGACGCCAACCGGGAGTTGCCGCCATGGAACCGATAACAGGTGCGTGGCTTCGCGCTAACCCGTCAATCCGTCAACGAATTTTTTTACGCCCTCAAACCAGGAAGATTCTTTCGGTGACTGGTGACGCCCCTCTTCTTTCTGGATGGACTGGAACTCTTCAAGGATTTCTCGCTGCCGTGACGTGAGATTGACCGGTGTCTCAACGACCACGCGACACAGCAAATCACCGGCGCCACCGCCTCTGATCGACGTCACACCTCTACCGCGCAATCGAAACAGCTTACCAGTCTGAGTTTCCTTGGGAATTTTCAGTTTGACCTTGCCGTCCAGGGTTGGCACTTCCAACTCGCCGCCGAGTGCGGCATCGGCGAAGTTAATCGGAATCTCACAGTGCAGATTGCGCCCGTCACGCTCAAAGATCTCGTGAGGTTTGATGCGCATCTCAACGTACAGATCGCCGGGAGGTCCGCCATGCACGCCGGCCTGCCCCTCACCGCTTAAGCGAATTCGATCACCGTCATCCACGCCTGCCGGCACCTTGACGGACAGGGTCTTGGTTTCATCAGTGCTGCCGCGCCCATGGCAGACATGGCAAGGGTCTGTAATCTGCTTGCCGGCGCCCTGACAGCGCGGGCAGGTCTGTTGCACAGAGAAAAACCCCTGCTGCATACGGACCTGACCATGACCCCCGCAGGTCGAGCAGTTGACAGGTTCAGTGCCGGGCGCAGCACCACTGCCATCGCAGTGTTTACAGGAAACAGTAGTCGGGATACGGATCTTAACCGTGGTGCCCCCGACAGCGCCCTCAAGATCAAGTTCGAGATTGTAGCGAAGATCAGCGCCCTGACGCACATGACTGCGCCCACCACGGCCACCACGGCCGCCTCCGAATATATCGCCGAAGATGTCACCAAAAATGTCACTGAAATCAGCAGCGCCGGCGCTGGTCTGGCCTTCCACGCCGGCGTGCCCGAACTGATCATAGCGACCGCGCTTTTCCTTATCTGAAAGCACTTCAAAAGCCTCATTGGCTTCTTTGAATTTTTCTTCCGCTTCGGGGTTATCGGGATTTCGGTCCGGGTGATTTTTCATGGCCACGCGACGGTAAGCCTTCTTGATGTCGGCTTCCGAGGCGCCACGATCAACACCCAGTACTTCATAGTAATCCCGCTTAGACATATCGCTCGCTATGCTGCTCGTTGAAAATCAATGGTCCAAAGCGCAAAGAACTAAGCCACGGCTCAAGGTCCCATGACTTAGTTCTTCACAACCGCTGACGCGCCAACGGCGCGCCAGTTCCGTTACTTTTCTTCTTCCTTCACTTCCTCAAACTCGGCATCGACCGCCTCTTCACCGGCTTCAGCCCCAGCATCCGCGCCACCGGCATCGGTAGCTCCGGCTTCTGCGCCTGCTGCGGCCTGCTCGGCGTAGAGTTTCTGAGCGAGGTTGGTAGAGGCATCAGTCAAATCCTTGGTCTTGGCCTCAATGTCATCCTTGTCATCAGACTTCAGTGCTTCCTCGAGCGCGCTGATCGCGCTGTTGATGGCCTCTTTTTCCTCGTCGGTTGCCTTGTCGCCTGCTTCCTCCAGTGTCTTTCTGGTGGCGTGAATCAGACCGTCTGCCGTGTTCCGTGCGGAAATCAGCGCCTCAAACTTCTGATCATCTGCAGAGTGAGCCTCAGCGTCTTTAATCATCTGATCAATCTCTTCATCCGACAGACCGCTTGATGCCTTGATCACAATCGACTGTTCCTTACCGGTTGCCTTGTCCTTGGCCGACACATTCAGGATCCCGTTGGCATCAAGGTCAAAGGACACTTCAATCTGCGGCATGCCTCGCGGCGCCGGCGGAATATCAGACAAGTCGAACCGACCGAGTGACTTATTCTCGGTGGCCTGCTTGCGCTCACCCTGCACCACGTGAATGGTAACGGCTGTCTGATTGTCATCGGCCGTGGAGAATACCTGACTCTTCTTGGTAGGGATCGTTGTGTTCTTCTCAATCAGAGGACTGGCAACACCTCCCAGCGTTTCAATGCCCAGGGTCAGCGGAGTCACATCTAGCAGCAGGACGTCGTTGACATCGCCAGACAGCACTGCCGCCTGAATCGCGGCGCCCATGGCAACCGCTTCGTCCGGATTAACGTCCTTACGTGCTTCCTTGCCAAAAAAGTCTGCAACCTTCTGCTGGACCATCGGCATGCGTGTCTGACCACCCACGAGGATAACATCGTCGATACTGGAAGCATCCAGACCTGCGTCTTTCAGAGCGGTTTTCACCGGCCCTAACGTATTCTCAACCAGCTCCTCAACCAGAGACTCAAACTTGGCCCGGGTCAACTTCTGAACCAGGTGCTTCGGTCCGCTGGCATCGGCGGTGATGTAGGGCAGGTTGACCTCGGTCTGCTGCGAAGAGGACAGCTCGATCTTGGCTTTTTCAGCTGCCTCTTTGAGACGCTGAAGCGCCAGCGGATCATTGTGCAGGTCCATACCGGACTCTTTCTTGAACTCGTCGGCCAGATAGTCGATCAGACGCAGGTCAAAGTCCTCACCCCCGAGAAACGTATCACCATTGGTCGAGAGCACCTCGAAGGTGTGCTCGCCATCCGTCTCGGCGATTTCGATGATCGAAATATCAAACGTGCCGCCTCCCAGATCGTAAACCGCGATCGTGGAGTCACCGGACTTCTTGTCCATTCCATAAGCCAGCGCTGCCGCGGTCGGCTCATTGATGATTCGCTTCACCTCAAGGCCGGCGATCTTGCCCGCATCTTTGGTTGCCTGACGCTGGGAATCGTTGAAATAGGCCGGGACTGTGACTACCGCTTCTTTGACCTCTTCACCGAGATAATCCTCGGCGGTCTTCTTCATCTTCTTCAGCACCTGCGCCGAAATCTGTGGTGGAGACATTTTGTCGCCGTTGACCTCGACCCAAGCGTCGCCGTTATCGTTGGCCACGACCGAGTAGGGAACCATCTTGATGTCTTTCTGCACGACATCATCTTTGAACTGACGCCCGATCAACCGTTTGATGGCGAACAGTGTGTTATTCGGATTGGTGACAGCCTGTCGTTTCGCAGGCTGGCCCACCAGGGTCTCCCCCTCATTGGTGTAGGCGATAATAGAAGGTGTCGTTCGATCACCCTCTGCATTTTCAATGACCTTGGGCTCTCCACCGTCCAACACTGCGACGCAGGAATTGGTGGTCCCCAAATCGATACCGATTATCTTGCCCATTGTTACGATCTCCAGTTATCTGTGCTCGCCGGCCTTAGGTTTGCCGGTTGTTCATGTGTCCTAAATATTTGGCCGAGTCCCGCAAAATCAAGGTGGTCTGGCAAAATATCCTTAATTACTTTGACTCCGCATCAGGGCCGGTTTCCCACGGATCTGATGCGCGCAACCCGTCATGTGGGATGCTTTTTGCCCTCTTCTAGCTCGCCGGGGCACCGGCTTCCTTGCTGACCACCACCATGGCAGGTCTGATAACACGACCATGCAGGGTGTAGCCTTTCTGCATCACCGCGATCACCGTATTAGGCTCCACGTCAGGGTTCTCCTGAATCGTCATCGCCTGGTGCATGGCGGGATCAAAGGGCTCGCCCAGTGGGTCGACTGCTTCGATGTTGAATTTGCCGAAACAGTCGGAAAAACTCTTCAGGGTCAGATCAACGCCCTCATGAATCGCCTTGACCGTCTCGTCGTCGTGATCCGCGGCGGCACTCAGGGCCCGCTCAAGGTTGTCCATCACGGTCAGCAGTTCGATACTGAATTTTTCCAGACCGAACTTGTGCGCTTTTTCCACGTCCTGCTCGGTTCGGCGGCGGAGATTCTGCATTTCCGCCTGCACACGGAGCAGGTCATCACGCGCCTGCCCGGCCGCTTGTTCAGCCTCTTCAAGCTTCGCCAGAGCCATCGTCAGCTCATCACTGGCAGGCGGCAGCTCGGCCTGTTCCTGCTGCCCCTCAACTGCGGGTGGAATCTCTTCGCCAGGCTCCTGATGCGGCTCATTACTCATGCCCGTCACTACCTCAAAATTTCAAAAATATTAGCTAAAACAATTGCTTATAAAACGCAGGGCGAATAGGCGAGATCAGGTTTTCTGCCCTTCCCGCTGCCTGAGCCTATATGGGGTCGCGATGGCGGGATTCAAGCGCCTGACGGCGAGAATCAGACTGGCGCGAAGGAGGAGCCCGCAACACCGGAATTAGTGAAAACTCATAGGGTCATACCCTATACTTCACTTCATGTTATCCCATCTCAGTATTAAGAATTACGCCACCGTCGAGTCGCTGGAAATCGAATTCCAGCCCGGCATGACCGTTATTACCGGCGAAACAGGCGCGGGAAAATCGATTATTCTGGGCGCTCTGGGATTCACGCTCGGGGACAGGGCCGATAAAACCATCGTGCGGCCCGGCGCGAGCCGTGCTGATATAGTGGCCGAATTTTCGGTCAGTAACATCAAGTCCGCGCAATCCTGGCTCGCCGACCACGATCTGATCCTGGAGTCGGACCCTCATCAGTGCCTGCTGCGCAGGGTCGTCAATCACGACGGGCGCTCCCGCGGCTATATCAATGGATCGCCGGTAACCCTGACCAACCTGAAAGATTTGGGTGACATGCTGATGGATATCCACAGCCAGCATGAACATCATTCCCTGCTGCAGCGGGCCACCCATCAGCGCCTGCTGGATGACTTCGGCGTGGATCAGAAACTTCGCAACAACCTGCTTTCCACCTGGAAACAGTGGCAGACCAATCGTCAAAAGCTGACTGCTCTGAAAGATCAGACCAGTGCATCATCAGCACAGGCACAACTGCTTGCCTACCAGCTATCGGAAATAGAAGAACTGGACGTGCAGGATGACGAAGTTGAGCAGCTGGACTCAGAATTCAAGGCGCTGAGCCATGCCGATGACACGCTCAATGTTGTGCATGGGGCACTTGAAGAGTGTGAGGGTGGTGAGCAGTCACTGGCCAATCAAATCGCACAGATTACGCAGCGTCTGCGCAGCCTCAAGTCGAATGCAGAGGCGCTGGGGCCAGCAATTGCGCTGATGGAGGCCGCTGAGATCCAGCTCAGTGAAGCCGTCAATGAACTGCGCAGGTTTGGCGAAGGCTTTCAGGCTGATCCAGAACGTTTAGATACCGTGAATCGCAGACTGGGCGCTCTGCACGATCTCGCCCGTAAGCACAAAGTGCCGGCCAGCGAACTGGGCCAGCTGATCATGGATCTGAAGGACCAGCTGTCCAGATTCGAGAACTCCGACGCGGAATTAGAGCAGCTACAGGCCAATGATGGTCTGCTGCGAGAGCAATATCAAAAGCTGGCGACTGACGTGTCCAAGCAGCGGCGCCGCGCTGCCAACAAACTGGACAAAGCAGTCAACAGCGAATTGAAGCATCTCGGCATGCCTCACGCCGAGTTGAGCGTCACGCTGACCGCAGGTACAGGTGACGCACCATCACAGCACGGCCTCGAGACCGTCGAGTTTCTGGTCAGCACAAACCCGGGACAGGCTGCCAACTCCCTGATCAAAGTTGCATCCGGCGGTGAGCTGTCAAGAATCAGTCTGGCGATTCAGGTCATCACCGCACAGACCTCAGAGACACCGAGTCTGGTTTTCGATGAGGTTGATGTTGGCATCGGCGGTGGCGTAGCAAAAGTGGTCGGTGAAATGCTGCGCCAGCTGGGACAATCCACGCAGATCCTCTGTGTGACCCATCAGGCTCAGGTTGCCGGACAAGGACACCACCATTTCTACGTCAGTAAAAGCGCTCAATCAGAGTCGACTGTTACCTCCGTGCTGTCACTTGAAGGCGAGCAGATCGTCAAGGAAATCGCCAGAATGCTGGCGGGAGAAGAGCTCAGCGACGAATCTCTGGCTCACGCTCAACAGCTGGTCGCCAATCTCAATTAGCGCCTTGGCGGCACGCGCGGCAAATCGCTTACGGTGAAGGGTCGGGTGAGAAGCTGGGGACCCGGATACAAAGCCAGATGGCAAGCCGGGTCAGTGATGTTTCGCACGGCTACCGCCGGTCACCGGAGGCGCGACTGCCTCGGTCTTATTTGGATTCTGCCTGACAGGCAGCACAGATACCGTACAGATACATGCTGTGGTCAGTGATCTTGTAGCCAAATTTTTGTGCGATCTTTTCCTGCTGCTGCTCAATTATATCGTCAAAAAATTCCTCCACCTTGCCACAGCTGTCACAAACGATGTGGTCATGGTGGTCATCCGACATCAGCTCAAAAACTGAGTGGCCGCCCTCGAAATGATGCCGCGAGACCAGACCTGCCGATTCGAACTGGGTAAGCACACGATAAACAGTCGCCAAGCCGACGTCCTCTTCGGCTTCGATCAGGGCCTTATACACATCCTCGGCGCTCAGATGCTTGGTTTTGGAATTTTCGAGAATCTGAAGAATCTTCACTCGTGGCAAAGTGACTTTGAGACCGACGGCGCGAAGTTCCTGATTTTCGGAGCTCATTTCATTCCTCACTGTGCAGGGCAGATGTCAGCATTGATGGCAACTGACTGTTTTTATTATCGATTTATTCTTATCTTTCTTTTGCCGAGGCGGCAGTCGGTGAGTTGACTCCGACGACAATCACGCTATTATGCCCGCTCATCTCTGGGGTGGAAAGCGCAGCACTCCGTAAACCGACCAACGCAAGCCGATGAACATCACCAGAAACTTCAAGAGTCTATGCCGGATACCCCGTCGATGCCTGAAACCACTGCTGTTTCTTGCCCCGGCCCTGCTGGTTGCCTGCAACAACGTGGGGTCCATGGATTTTCCCGGGGTCTATAAAATCGGGATTGCGCAGGGCAACATCATCACTCAGGAAATGGTCGATCAACTCCGCCCGGGAATGACCAAGCGTCAGGTAATTTTTGTGATGGGCACACCGCTGGTTCGTGACCCTTACCATCAGGATCGCTGGGATTATATCTACAGCTTTCAGCCCGGCGGCGGCGTCCGCGGCCAAGAGCGCATATCGGTTTTCTTCGTCAACGATGAACTGGTGAGCTTTACCGGAGACTTTGTGCCCACAGGGTCTGATACAGCTGAAGCGGAAGTGAGTGACAGCTAGACTTGCTGCGCCTTACTGCGCCACTTTTCCTATCACGACCAGATTGTCACCCTCATTGACTGGCGGCGTCCCGAACAGGATCAACAAAATTCCCGACGCCGGCGCGACCACTGTCTGCAATTCTTTGCCAAAGTAATCAGTGATGACGCCGAGCTCGGTGCCTTCGGTCACGTAATCTCCGGTTTTCACCAGGTCATCCTGATGCCAGACCCCCTCGTATTCGCTGTAGATACGCGCTCTGTCAGAGATAAAAAGTGGGTTAGCTGGTAAGGCAGGCTCGCCGGCAAGCATGTCCAACTCTCTGAGCACGTTCAGCGCTCCGTCAGTGATAGGGTCGATAAAAACCTCATCAATGATTCCCAATTCACCGGACTCCACATCAATTGAGGGAATTCCTCTCGAGACGGATTGGGCGCTGGTATAAATGGCATCATCGATACTGCTGTAAGAGCCGGCGAACTCAACGATTGTCTCCAGACCAAACGCTATCGCAAGGCGCCGGGACTGAGCCACCACTTCAGCGCCACCTGCTTCCGCGTAATACGCCGTGTAGGACGGTCTTAAGCTTTCATTGCCGTCGCCAGAATGAATATCGATCAGAAAATCCGACTGCGGCATGATCTCCTCACTCAGTGTATAGGCGATTCTTTCTGTCACTGTGCCATCGGCATTCCCCGGGAATGACCGATTGAGGTTCTTCAAGTCGTCAGGGCCAAAATACACTGTGCGCCCCTGAAATGCGGGCAGATTGGCAATGTGAACAATAATCAGTGTGCCGGCCATTGCCTGTGGATCAAGCAGTTCCGGCAAGCGCTGCATCGAAATGATCGGAGAGTATTCAGAACCGTGAATCCCGGCTATCAGGGACAGCGCAGGGCCTGGCTCCCGGCCATGAAAAATCGTGACAGGGATAAAAGTCTCGACACCGTCCGAACCACCCTTGATGGGTAGTTTTCCTGAGATCCTCTCTCCGGCGGGCACCTCAAGCTGCATCAGCCGAAACGGCTTTCGCAGTTCTGCGGCGCCACTCTGTGCAAACGTGACAGGGGTTACCAGAGCGAAAAACCAACAGACAATAAAAAGCATGGACAGCACACAAACAGTCTTACGAAGGCTCAGCCGTCCTCCGAAGAGAGGTGCGCATCCAATATTGTGCCCTCCCTTTTTCACGTCAAGTGATAATGATGAAGCTTTAGGCAAAATCGTATTTAAGTCAGTTTTCACGATGTTTCCTTTCACAGCATTTAATCAACGAAGACAATTGCCCGCGTCTCTAATTTTGTTCGTGGGGTCGATACAGGTTCAGTCAAAAGATTACATGCGAGCAGGAATGCTCCCGCTCGCATGCTTTAAAGCCTAGTACTCGTAGCGAATACCCAGCGTGAACCCACGGCCGAATTCGGGCGCAAAGTTTTTAAGGAAGGAGGCATGATTCCGCACCTGCTCATTGAGGAGATTATCGCCCCGTGCGAATAACTTCAGATCCGACTCACCACCGACGTCGAAGTGATAATCAGCATAGACCGATAGCAGAGTATAGCCGTCAGTGCCGAGCTCTAGCGTCGCGACGTCGTCCTGATCGTTCACCCGGGTCACATGTACATGCGTACTCCAGTTGTCGCCAAAGAAGCGAAGCTCTGATCCGAATTTTGCGGCAGGAATCCGGGGCACATTGCCACCGGCGTCAAGATCAGCATTGACCAGATCACCGAACAAGCTCAGCACCGCCGTGTAGTCTGACTGTTCAGTCAGCGTGAAACTGACTTCACCCTCCAAGCCGCTGAACGTGGCATCCTGCTGGCGGTACGCCGCGATTGGCGTTTCTTCGGCCTCTTCGCCGGTGATGTCCAGAAAGATGTAGTCACTGATCGAGTTATAGTAGGCACTGAACTCGCCGGTCACAGACCCTGAATTCATCCGGTAGCCAAACTCAATGTTGCTCGACTTCTCGTTTTCGAGCCCGGCATTTCCGATCTCAACCAGGCCTGTGGCAGCGTGCACGACCAGCGACTCTTTATCAGCGTAGGTTCCACATGTGCTCTGATCCACGTTCGAGAACAACTCTTCCACCGAAGGAGCTCTCTCAGAACGGGCAATTGCCAGCATAATGTTACTGGTTTCGTTGACGTCATAAAGCCCGCTGGCACTCAGACTTAAGACATCATCGTCATAGGCACAGCGACTTCCGGCATCCACTTTGGCGGATTCCCATCTCAGGCCAAGCTCGCCGGTAAATCGCTCCGTCGTAAATCTTTCAACGCCAAAAATACCGAGGTTGTTTATATCTGCCGGTGCAATGAAGGCTTCCTCACCGATGGCGCTGAAATCGGAATTTCCGATCTGTAAGCCATAGACACCTGACCAGTCACCTGTCGGAGCCCGGGTTAAAAGGAAACGCGACTCAACCCCTTCGTTACTGTAGAGGGTCCCAACTTCGGCGTCACCGTCCTCGAAAAATTCAATCTCGCTATGCTGATAATCGGTGTAGGCTACTGAAGCTCTGATGCTTTGAATCCAGGAATTCTGAAAGCGGTATTCGCCTTTGAAGTCATAACGATCCTGATCGAGATTCAGACGAACAAATTCAACCTCTTCGCCGCCATGACCGTGCTCTTCTTCATGGTCGTCATCATGATCCTCGTCGTGGTCTTCGTCGTGGTCCTCATGATCTTCATCTTCGCGCTCAACCCCATGACCATGGGCGTGCGAATGGGTGCCCGGTGGCAGGCCATAGTCGTTCTCAAGAGTGCTGACCGAGAAGCCAAAAAAGCCCTGATCCCCGACGAACGAAAATCCCGCAGTGCCGCCTTCCGCTTCACCGTTTGAATTTCCGATGAATCCATTGGTATTGGGAAATTCTTCTTCATCGTGGTCGTCATGATCATCGTGGTCGTCGTGGTCTTCATCACCGTGACCGGCCTCAATGAACGCCATGGTAAGCTCTTCCAGACGCTCAACGGCGGCTTCGTCGATCGCAAAGCCGTCAATTTCGACGTTGTCATTGTCACGAGTAAAGGCGTCAACGTGAAAACCGAAGTTACCCACCGAACCATCCAGCCTGAACACCGTTTTGTTTTCCTTGTTGACTGAATTGTAGTTCTGCTCCAGCTGAAAACTGGTGTCGCCCTGAAGTTGCTCGGGGATGCGGTTGTCAATGACATTAACGACGCCGCCAATCGCGCCGCTTCCGTACAGTAGCGTTGACGGACCGCGGACGATTTCCAGCCGGTCCGCCAGCAGAGGCTCAACGCCGTTACCGTGATCAGGACTCACGCTGGAAGCGTCTGTTAACGCCAGGCTGTTTTGCAACACCGTCACCCGGTTGCCAGTTTGACCGCGAATAATGGGCTGACCGACTCCTGTCCCGAATGAGGCATTGTTCACCCCGATTTCATTGCGCAGGGTATCACCGATGGAATTGGTAACTTTCTCGCGAAATTCCTCCCCGGATATGACGGTGACCGGCAAAATGGTTTCAGCCTGCGACGCCGCGAAGGGAGCAGTGATGACAATCTCATCGATCCTCTCTTCTTCGTGACGAGGGCCTGCGTCCTGAGCGGTGGTGAGACTTGATACGGTTCCCAGCATAACTACGCTGGCCAATCGAACTGGAAATACGGTTTTCACGGGAGATCCCTCCTGACAAATTCTAAAAACTGAGCATGCAAAGACGCGCAACTGTCCTGCGAATCTTTAAAAATAACGGCGTCGGTTTTTAGACGGAGGGGGGAGCACGGGCCCGGGCAACCGGTGTATCCAGATCATCCCAGGCAGGCAGAAAAAAAGTTGGAGAGGTTGACGTGGCGAATGGGGCGTCCGCCAGACTTTTGTCGACGGCAGCCTCATCATCAGTGCTGAGTTTCAGACAGACATCGCAATCAGCCTGGAGTCGCAGATCGCCGTCGTGACTGTGGGACAGCCCTGCCGTCTGCGCCGTGAGAAACAGCAGGCACAAGCTGACAAGCAGCGATTTCGCGGCTTTACTGCGAAGCACCGCGCCTGTCGTAGACGCAGGCAATAGAGGAAACATCGGTTCCATAGGACCCTGAGTATTGGTCACCGGACAGAAGGTGTCAAGCCTCAGACCTTCGCCAGGGCTGCAGAGAACGCCTCAAGCGCAGCCAGACCGACGACGTCCTGACCGGCCAGTGCCAATTCCTGCCGCGGAACCACCCCCAGCGACTCATCGAGTGTCTCAAGATGTTTATTCTCCTGCGCGCGCCTGGCTGCCAGAAATTCACCCTGCTGCTCCGGAGAGCGTTTGTTGACCACCAGGCCGCCGACGGTGACACCTGCCCGGCTCAGCTGTTGATGCAGTTCGATGCTTTCGAGCACCGGCAGACGTTCAGCCGCCAGCACAATGACAAAGCTGGTGAGATCTTTATCAGACAGGGTGTCTCGTAAGTGCCCAAATTTATGCCGTCGCCGAAGAAGGATCTGACGGATACGGCTTTCTTTTTCCTGCTCTGCCAGGTCTGCCCCGCCGACTGTTTTATCCTGCATGCTGGAGTCCCTGCCGAGATCTCTGACCACCTCCGCAAAGCGATCGGCTTTTTCGCGACGCTTGATCAACCCCTCGGTCCATGCAGACATCATCTCCGGCAGCACCATCAGTCTCGCGGTATGGCCAGAAGGTGCTGTGTCGAACACTATGAGATCATAGCTGCCGAGACCGTCCTGCACGATATCCGCAATGCGCTCAAGCAGGGCTGCTTCGTGCATGCCCGGAGCATCGCGAGACAGCGCCATATGCTTGTCGATTTCTCCGTGCTGGGTCACAGGCATCAGCTGATGCAGAGCGTGGCTGACTTCCTTGATATGGGTTTCAACCGATTCATTCGGATCCAGCTCGATGGCTTCAAGCCCGGCCGTGATCCGGACCGGACTGGGGCCGATGGGACGGGCGAACAGGTGCCCAAGATTGTGCGCAGGGTCAGTTGAAACCAGCAGTACCTTTCCACCGGCATTGGCCATCGCCAGGGCCGTCGCTGCCGAGACGGTCGTCTTGCCGACACCACCCTTGCCACCGAAGAACAATACCTTGTGCGAACTGGCAAGATCTAACAGCAACTGATGTGATCCAGAGGAGAGCGTTCCATACCCATTCGGGTGTGCCACTCGTGAAAGCGATCGTACACAATCGGCAGCAATTCCATCGTGTAAAAGGCCGCAGGATTTGGAATACCCATACTCTCCGCGAAAACCAGCAGCATGAACAGGTCGTCCTCGTCACGCTGGGCACGGGCGAACGAGCGCCGGTAGGGTGTCACGTAATAGGCGTGTAGCCCTTCTTCAAGTTTGGCAAGCCAGCTTTTTTCTTTTTCCTTTCCCATTTTTCTCACTGTGACACGCCGTGTCTCCGACTCGCGCTGTCAGATCCGATGCGCTGTCCACGAGACTCTGGTTTGTGTTTGTACGCGGGTCTGCTCCCGGAGCAGTGCGCGTTTCCCGGGGTTCTTTCCGCGCTTTCTACTCACTTTGTACTCGCTTTTTCCCTGCTTTGTTCCCGCTTTCTCTGAGATTGCTCCACGCTTTCTCACAGATTGCGCCACGCGCACTCCACGCCGAGTCAACGGCCTTCAGGCCGGTTTTTCTGCGCCCGATTCAGACGCGCCTGTTTCGGATCAAGCAGCAAAGGCCGGTAAATTTCCACGCGGTCTTTTGGCTCAAGGAAATAGTTCTCCGGAGTCGGCAGCACTTTCCCGTTCAGCGGCCTTGAAAAAATACCCATCGCTGACTGATCGGGATCAATGTCCGGAAAATGGTCAACGATGCCTGACAACTCAACTGCCTCTCTGGCTGTCGCCCCCTCAGGGACCTCAACCGACAGGATCAGCTGCTTTTCAGGAGTCGCATAAGCCACTTCAACCTGAATGGTTTCAATCATCTCTCTGACCAGACACTTGCGTTAAACGCGGTACACCGCAGCCGCCCGCTTCACCACCGCATCGACCTGCGCGTTTGCCATCGTGGAAAACAGGGAGCTGGCCGCAACGTTGAGCAATGCGCGGGAGAAAGCAAAGCGCATTTCCAGTGACACTTTGGAGGCCTCCTCACTGAGCGCTTCAAAGCGCCATGCTGCAGAGAATTCCGTGAAATCTCCTTCTATCAGCGTCATGGCGATCTTATGCGGACGCTCCAGTCTATTACGAGTAGTCAGTCGCTGTTCAACACCGGCAGCCCCGAGCTGCAGTTCGCCTACCAGTTCATTTTCTGTTGCCTCAAGCACCCGTGCTCCGCGACAACCGGGCATAAAGCTGGGATAAGCCTCAATGTCATTCACCAAATCAAACATCTGTTCAGCAGTGTGATTGACCAGGGCGCTACGCTGTATTTGCTGCATAAGTCCGGGTCAACTCAGGTAGATCTGGTTGACGGTGCTCAGAAAAACCACCAGCAGCACAAGAGGAATCACCGTGCCCAGCGAAAAATTGATGTATTTTTCTAGCCACGAACCCGCATAGCTGTCATCACCGACCACCAGTTCCTCCGTCAGGCCGCTGAACTTCCAGCGGTAAGCGCAAAACAGGCAAACGGTGAAACCGACGAACGGCAGAATGGTTTCGTAGAACACATCAGACACCAGATCAAAAAAGGATTTGCTCACCCCACCATAGTGGGTGAAGTTGGTAAAGAAGTCAGAAATTCCCAGTGACATGGTTGCTGGAATCGCGAAAAGGGTCAGTAGCCCTGCCTGAAACAACACGGCTTTCTTCCGGGACATTCCCAACTCATCAATCCAGCAGGCGATGGGTATCTCGATAATCGACACCATGGACGTGAGCGCAGCGAAGAAAACCAGAACAAAAAAGATTGCCGCGACAATACTGGCACCGACATATCCGACAGCGTCCTGCATGGAAAGAAAAATCTGGGGCAGGAAGTCAAAAATCAGTCCAACACTGCTGGTGGACAGATCATCGGTGTTGGTATTCGGATCAAATGCAAAAATAGCCGGTAAAATTAACAGCCCGGCGCAAAAGGCAATCGCGGTGTCAGCCACCGCGACCATACGTGTCGACTCCGCGATATTGTCAGTCCGCGAAAAGTAAGAGCCATAGGTAATGAGAATGCCCATGCCGAGTGACAGCGAGAAAAACGCCTGCGAAAGTGCACCATTGACCGTGGCTAGTGTCAGCCTGTTGAAATCCGGTACCAAGTAGTACCGGACACCGCTGAACGCATTGTCCAGCGTCAGCACAAAGCCCACCAGCGCGATCAGCATCACTGCAAGCGTTGGCATCAGCACGCGGGCCAGACGTTCTATCCCGCCCTTCACTCCGCCCAGCAGGATGGTGAACATCACCAGCAGCAGAA